>OGFG01000591.1_pt1 | contig 42698 bp, 34 predicted proteins | sample 1570761 | NCBI WGS metagenome assembly OGFG01 (sample SAMEA2581938, study PRJEB24529) | metagenome | biome: Human gut stool | place: China | collected 2011
GTGTTTGCAATGAAGCGAGAGCGTGTCTGGCGGTAATATAGCAAAAGTGCACAACATCTGATACCAATATACGGAGTTTCGCAATTACCTATTTAATAATAAAACATTAAGGAGATATCGCAATGAATTTTTTAGAAGAACGTATTGTAAAGGACGGAGTTGTAAAGGAAGGTAATATTTTAAAGGTGGACAGCTTCTTAAACCACCAGATGGATACAGGACTTTTCAAGCTTATGGGCGAAGAGTTTAAAAAACGCTTTGAGGGCAAGCCAATCAACAAAATCCTTACAATCGAGGCATCCGGCATAGGCATAGCATGCGTTGCAGCCATGAGCTTTGGAGTTCCTGTCGTATTCGCCAAGAAGTCAAAGAGTGTTAATATTGACGGTGATATGTATGTGACAGAGGTTGAGTCCTTCACACATAAAAACAAAAATCAGGTAATTGTGTCCAAGAAATTTTTAACTGCCGATGACCATGTTCTGATTATAGATGATTTCCTTGCAAACGGCTGTGCACTTCAGGGGCTTATCTCCATCTGCAAAGATGCCGGTGCCACTGTTGAAGGTATCGGTATCGCCATTGAGAAGGGTTTTCAGACCGGCGGACAGGTTATAAGAAATCTCGGCTATCAGCTTGAATCACTCGCCATTGTGGATGCCATGGACGCTTCAACAGGCACAATCACATTCCGCAGCCGTAACTAGTTATACCTTGACACCCTGTCAATATAAGTGAACAGCTGTCTGCATAGGCTATGGTATTACAAATCAGCTTTCGCTTCTATTTTATAAAATATCAATCAGGAGATTTCACAAAATGAAAGACAAAAATTCCACTGCAAAGCCTGCGTCCATCAACAATATCTATTCCCTTACCGGGCGCGTTCCGTTAATAAAGGCGGTTCCATTCGGACTTCAGCATATTCTTGCAATGTTTGTTGCCAATATCGCACCGATACTCATAGTCGGCGCCGCAAGCGGTCTTGACACTGCACAGCTTGCCTCTCTTATACAAAGTGCCATGATGATTGCCGGAATAGGTACGCTCATACAGCTCTTTCCTCTGTGGCGCATAGGTTCGGGACTTCCGATTGTCATGGGAATAAGCTTCACCTTCGTTTCGATATGCTGCTACATAGGCAGTGTATACGGCTATAGTGCTGTCATGGGTGCCGTAATCATAGGCGGTATAATAGAAGGTCTTTTAGGTCTTTTTGCACGTTACTGGATGAAGCTTATCACTCCTGTGATTGCCGCCACCGTTGTAACCGCTATCGGCTTTTCACTGCTTTCTGTCGGCTCAACCTCCTTCGGAGGCGGAAGCGGCAGTGCGTATTTCGGCTCAGCCAAAAACTGGATACTCGGAAGCATCACACTTGTATGCTGCATAGGCTTTAATATTTTTGCAAAATCCTACTTCAAACAACTGTCCGTCCTGTTTGGTCTTGTCGTAGGTTATATTGCAGCTATCTTTATGGGCATGGTTGATTTTTCATCACTTGCCGGCACAAGCATCATTGCATTTCCGCATTTTATGCCATTTAAGCTGGAGTTTCACGCTGATGCCATTTTCTCTGTTGCTCTTATTTTCCTTGTATCTGCGACTGAGACAATCGGTGACACAACGGCGCTTGCTGTAAGCGGTATTGGTCGTGACGCAAGCGACAAAGAAATATCCGGTTCCCTTGCATGTGATGGCTTTATCAGTTCAATCTCATCACTTTTCGGATGTCTTCCGATAACATCTTTCAGTCAGAATGTAGGTCTTGTCGCAATGACCAAGGTTGTCAACCGCTTCACGATAGCAACTGGAGCAATCATAATGATACTTGCGGGAATATTTCCTATATTCGGCGCTCTGCTCGCCACATTGCCTGATGCCGTTCTTGGCGGATGTACAATAATGATGTTCGGTACAATAGTAATCAGCGGAATACAGATGATGGGGCGCTGCGGATATTCACAGAGAAATGTCACGATAGCAGCTCTCTCACTCAGCATCGGAATCGGCTTCACGCAGGTACCTGAGCTGTTCTTACTGTTCCCGGCAATAATACAGAATGTATTCGCCCAGAACTGTGTCGCAGTCGTATTCGTGGTAGCTGTGATATTAAACCTCATACTTCCAAAAAATATGGAGGCTGCGGACAACTAAGCATTAACTAAAAAAATGAGGAAGTACCTTTACAGGTACTCCCTCATTTTTTTCAACAGCTTCTCTTCAACGTCTATCACTTTTTTTACAAGCTGCTTAATATTTTCATCTGCCGCCTTATACTGGTGCAGATATCTGTAAAGAGATTTTACACCCATGTTGCAGCCATCGGTAATCAAATCTGCCACTACACGGTCCGACTCTTCATCGCCGAGCTTGAAATTCGTCTTGACCCACGACATCATCTTTGCCATAGGATTAGGCTCCTTGCCTTCGTCATTATACTTAAGAAGATATGAATGTGTCTCATCTCCTAATTTTTCATGCGTGCTCTTGCTTTCCTTAAGAATCTCCTTTAGCTTCTCGTCTTCTACATGCTCTAAAACTTCATCGAGCGATGTAACTCCCATTTTGATTCCTGCATTACACTCTCTTAAAAGCTTGATAGTATCATCTTCCATGAAATATTCCTTTCCGGCTCTTTTACTGTGTCATATTTTACACACTTGCATCCTGTATGCATAGCTTGCAGCACTGCTGCCGGTAAGCAGTTAAAAGGTCTTACTTTAAAACATGCACATCAAAAGCCCTCCTGTTATCAGCTACTATCATTCCACATAAATCCCAAATTATTCGTGACAATTTAAAACCTATCCTATGCATCGGTAAAACATATGAGAAAAGTTAAATCCTTACTCCCTCATATAACCCTCTCATATATATCACCTTGTAAGCTCGCAGACAGTACAATATCTGCCACGTAGGACACAGGAAGAATCCTTTTGCACTTTTTGCATCTATTAACATATATAAATTTACACTTTTTCTAATTTCACCACTATGCACTGCACGATATGTGTTATAATAAGAACACGCAATTTTAGACGATAAATCCACACTTCACCAAGTCTTAGATACTCATTATATATAATTTTGCAGATATCTAACCACACTAAATAATAGGAGAGCAATCTGAGTACAGATTCGAACACTTATATGACTTCACAAGAATTAAGAAAACTACTAAATGATATAGACCGCAAAAGCTATCCCGCATACAAAGCTCTGCGTGGCAGCTACGACTTTGACAGATACATTCTGAACATCGAGCATGTTCAGGGAGACCCTTTTGCCGCACCATCACAGCTTAGCATCAGCCTCCCTGTCACAACGGCAGGATATCCGGATTTCAGTATGGCAAATGCATCCGCTCTTACCGCTCTTTGCGATTTTCTTTTGCGAAGCTTTAATACGGAAGTTACGCGTTATTCATTTCAGGCAAAAGGCTCCGGAAAAAGCGGGCTTATACAGGTGGCACAGCCCGGACAGGAAATATTCGAGCGAAGTGACTGTGAAATCGTTAAAGAAAAGCTTATCATACGCTTTTTCGTAGGTTTTCCTGCCAACGGACGAACAATAAATTCGCGCGAACTCGAAAAAATATTTTTCGAATTTCTCCCTGCATGCGTTGAAAAAAGCCTGCTCTATAGAAATCTTTGCGCCGATAACCTCAAGAAATGGATATATCTCGCAGAAGACCAGGCTGCCATCCGCACACAGCTTGCAGCTCTGTCACTATGTGCGTTCATTGCAGACGGTTCAATCCTCCCACGCGAAAGCGGCATATCACAAAAACCCATGAAATCTGCGGTTGCATTTACGTCACCGGCTTCGCTAAGAGTAAGCTTAGACCTTCCACACGCCGGAAAAATAAGCGGAATGGGAGTATCAAAAGGGATAACACTGATTGTCGGCGGCGGTTATCATGGCAAATCCACACTTCTGAACGCACTTGAGCTTGGCATATATAATCATATTCCGGGCGATGGACGCGAATATGTCATAACGGACAACACAGCCATAAAGCTCCGCGCCGAGGACGGAAGATTTATTAAGGATGTCGATATCTCACTATTTATAAATGACCTTCCAAACAAAAAGGATACACATTCGTTTTCAACCGAGGATGCAAGCGGCAGCACTTCACAGGCGGCAGGAGTTATCGAAGGAATGGAAGCCGGGAGCCGGCTATTCCTTATAGACGAGGATACCTCAGCAACCAATTTCATGGTACGCGACGCATTTATGCAGAGAGTAATAAGCTCAGACAAAGAACCTATAACGCCTTTTACTGCGCGTGCAAGAGAACTCTATGAAAATGCTGGCATATCCACAATCCTTGTCGCAGGAAGTTCCGGTGCTTTTTTCCACATTGCCGATACTATAATACAGATGGACAACTACCATGCCGTTGATATAACTTCCCCTGTAAAAGATTTGTTATGTGAATACCCTGTCCCTGCTGATAGTGCTAAGCCATTTGCTCTCCCGGCAAGCAAACGGATTATGACAAAAGACCCGCAAGGCACACCAAAACGCCGTGATTACCGCACAGGTGCCGTAAAAAATAATGACAATGACTCTTTGAAGGTTAAAGTTCTAACACGCGATAGCTTTATGATAGGAAAACAGACTGTAGATTTAAGATATGTTGAACAGCTAACAGATTCGGAACAGACAGCTTCTCTTGCCATTCTTTTAAAATATGCCGTTGAACATCTCATAGACGGAAAGAAGACTGCAGCAATGATAGTAGATGAACTGAACAGGATTTATAAGCGCGATGGCATGTCGGCATTCATGGACGGAAGACCGCTCTCAGGCGGATATACTATGCCGCGCACACAGGAGATTGCTGCCTGCCTTAACAGATACAGAAGAGCATAACATGCCTGAATATCAGAACACAAAAAGAGCGGATAACCGGTATATACCGGTATCCGCTTCTTTGTATTGACTTAATATGCTGCGAATCAGACAGTCAGATTATCTCTGTACTCTAGCGCCTGCGCCGCCCATAATAGCTTCAACTTCCTTCTTAGTAGCCATTGTTGTATCACCAGGAGTTGTCATAGCAAGTGCGCCATGAGCTGCACCATAGTTAACAGCCGCCTCAGCATCGCCTGTTGTCATAAGGCCATATACAAGACCTGATGCGAATGAATCTCCGCCACCAACACGGTCCATAATCTCAAGACCCTTGTAATCCTTAGCCTTGTAGATCTCACCGTCAGCCCAGCAGATTGCGCTCCAGTCATTAACTGTAGCAGTCTTAACTGTACGAAGAGTTGTAGCAACAGCCTTGAAGTTAGGATATGTCTTAGCTGCCTCGTTAATCATCTTCTTGTATCCGTCAAGATTAAGCTCCTTAAGGTCTGCATCATTTCCCTCGATCTCGAAACCAAGGCATGCTGTGAAGTCTTCCTCGTTACCGATCATGACATCAACATACTTAGCGATTTCCTTGTTAACTTCCTGAGCCTTAGCCTGTCCGCCGATTGCATCCCACATAGATGGTCTGTAGTTAAGGTCGTAAGAAACGATTGTTCCGTACTTCTTAGCTGTCTTGATAGCTGCAAGGACTGTCTGGCATGACTGCTCAGATAATGCTGCATAAATACCGCCTGTGTGTAACCATCTTACACCAAGTGTTCCGAAGATGTACTCAAAATCGAAATCCTCAGGAGTAGCCTGTGCAATAGCTGTGTTAGCTCTGTCAGAGCATCCCTTAGCACCACGGATACCGAATCCTCTCTCTGTGAAGTTGATACCGTTACGGCATAATCTTCCGATACCATCTGTCTTCTTCATGTAAATAAGATCTGTAGCAACGCCGCCCTGCTCAATGAAATCTATCATTAAAGCACCAACTTCATTGTCAGCGAAAGCTGTGATAACACCTGATCTTAATCCAAAGCACTTATGAAGTCCACGAACTACATTGTACTCTCCGCCGCCTTCCCAAGCACGGAACTGTCTTGCTGTACGGATTCTTCCCTCACCCGGATCAAGACGTAACATAACCTCACCTAATGATACAGCATCATACTTGCATTCGCTTGCTGGTCTTAAATTTAAATTCATCTCTTTGCCTCCATTTTCTGACCTGAAAGGTCAAGAATAATTGTTTTTGTAAGTTATTATGCCGCCCTGCGGCATACGTTATCTGTATTATAGCATAAAAATGTAAGCACTTTCAAGAGCTTGTTAAGAAGTTAATATTTTCACAAAGTATTTTGATAATTTACCAGTTTAAAACTAAACTTTGATATGGAAAATACTTTCATACAATGTTATACTGTTTACAACTGATAAGATATGAGGTTCAAAAGCCTAATCTTGCAGGCATGAACGGCTTTTTGACCTTTTGACCCTGATATCATTATAAAAATAATAATATAAAGGTGGTGCTCTAAATGAATCCTGATTCTAATTTAACTGCATTGGCGCGCAACAACAGAACATGTATGATTGCACATACTGCCACAGCCGGCGTTATGCTTCTTCTCCTGTTTTTACAGGCTGCCACTCGCGGGATTAATCCTGCCGTGTTAACCATCTCATGCATTCTCGGAATAGCTCCCGTAGCTGCGGAGCTGCTTTACTGGAAGAAAAACCATGAGACAACCGCCATCCGCCATCTCGTCGGAAACGGCTTTGCGGTGTTTTTCACATTCTACATATACACCTCCACAACCTTCATGGCTTCCGTATTCGTAATACCTATGATAGTTGTGATATCGCTGTACAACAACAAAAAATTCTCCCTTCTTGTAAATACCGGCGTTGTGATTGAAACAATAATCCTGGCTGTCATTGGCATCCAATCAGGAAAATATGCATATCCCGATTCAGACACCGCAATAATACATGTTATCTTCGTCATACTTGTAGCAGTCTATTCCTATATCACCTCTGCCACCTTGAACACGAATGAGAAACAGAAGCTCGACGAGATAACCGCCTCAAAGAATGATACAGAGAAGCTTCTTTCGGATATTTCCAATCTCTCCACAAAAATGCAGGAGGGAATAGAATATATCCACAATGAGCTCTCACTTCTCAACAATGGTTCCTCTGTCACCGTGTCTGCCATGCAGGATGTATCTGCCGGAGCTATGGATACCGCGAATGCCGTTCAGAAACAACTCCTTCAGACAGAAGCTATCCAGAAACAGATCAGCACAGTAAGCAGTATCTCAGAAAACATACATTCCAGCATGGAACATACTATCTCCGTGATTGATGACGGACTAAACGATGTGAATACACTTGTGTCACAGGTAGATGATTCGGTGCATAACGGTGTTGATGTCAGTGAAAAGCTCAAAGAGCTTGACCACCACATAAAGGAAATGAACTCCATCATCGACCTCATCAGTGACATCACCTCACAGACGAGCCTCCTCGCCCTGAATGCAAGCATTGAAGCTGCCCGTGCCGGTGATGCCGGTCGCGGTTTTTCAGTTGTCGCATCCGAAATCTCCCACATGGCGGGACAGACCAATGAAGCAACTGAGCATATCACAGACATAATAAATAACTTTGCAGCAACCATAACCGAAGTGGTCAGAGTAATCACCCGCATGATTGACGGAATAAATACAGAGAAGCAATCCACAAGCAATACAGCCGGAATATTTGATCTCATCAAATCCAACAGTGTATCCGTCCGCGAACAGCTTGATGAGCTCACTGACAATGTAATGGAGCTCAAGGCTGCCAACAGCGCGATATCCGATTCCATACAGACAATCTCAGCCGTCTCCGAAGAGGTATCTGCACACTCAAGCCAGACACTCAATCAGGAGAACGAAAACACTGAGATTCTTAAGCGTATTGATTCTAAAATGCAGGAGCTTATAAAGCTGACTGATAACAGATAAACAGCTCTAATTCCTGTTCTTCTTGATGATGCCGACAACCTTATGCATTGTATTTATCATTGCTGAAAGTTCGTCGGCATCAACCTGTTCCTCTATCTCGTCAAAGCAGCGCTTCATGTAATCGCGTTCCTCCTCCATAAGCCTGTGCGCCGTCTTGGTAAGCTCTACATAAGTCTTACTCTTCTCCGCATTAGTTTTCCAATCAATATATCCCTTATCCTGAAGCTTCTGAACCGCCTTCGAGATGTCCTGAATTGACATATTCATCATCTGCGCAAGCTCCCACAGATACGCACCGCTCTCATGCTGCGAGCTCTTACTGCAATGCTCAATATAATACAAGAAAAGGTAGTCAGCACGCTTAACCGAACTGAATACCTTATCCACGTCAAATGTCTGTACAAAAAAATCTTCAATCGCTGCTCTGCTTAATTCATGCATTGGCAATACCTCCGTCTTTTTTATATTCCGCATGAATTAATTATATGAACAAATGAGCAAAAATACAAATAAAAATTTTATAACTTTACAAATCAGTTATTTTATTCCGTAAACTCTAATCTTATTAAGCATTATTTTATGTGCTGTAGTAATTCATTTTTCTCTTTTTTAGTACCTTCTTAACATGAAAATAAGCTGGAATCAAAAACGCATCCGCAAATATCCATGCTATCGGACTTCCAAGGCATACACCTGTAAAGCCTATCGCCGGAACAAGAACCAATGCCGCAAGCGACCTTGCTATCATCTCGAACACACCTGCAAGTATGGCAAATGAAGCAAATCCCATACCCTGAATAAGGAATCTTACTATATTGACAAGCGCAAGCGGGAAGTAGAATGCCGTGTTCCATATAAGGAACTGCCTTACCTGATTTATAATCTCCTGTTCGCCTCCATCGACAAACAGCCTTGCCAAAATACCGCCGCCGAATACCGCTATAAGCACCGCAATAACCGCATACGCTGCTCCGAGTATCACGCAGGAGCCGAGTCCCTTATCAAGACGCTCAAGCTTTCCTGCACCGACATTCTGTCCTCCGTAGGTAGCCATTGTAGAACCCATAGCATCATATGGACAGGCAAGAAAATTACATACCTTTCCGGCAGCCGTCACAGCGGCAACCGCTGATGAGCCAAGTGTATTGGTTGCTGTCTGTAAAATTACACTTCCTATTGCAGTTATTGAATACTGAAGTCCCATAGGTACACCCATTGCACATAGAGAACCCATCATATGCGCATTAAATGCCCATTCATCCTTCTGAATATGCAGTATCTCAAACTTTTTGACCATATACCATGCACAGCCTATGCCGGCTACTGCCTGTGCAATCGCTGTAGCCCATGCAGCACCTGCTACTCCCATCTTGAAAACGATGATAAAAACCAGATCGAGTCCTATATTGACTACAGATGATATGACAAGGAAGATGACCGGTGTCCTGCTGTCACCCAATGCACGTATCACTCCTGCAATAATGTTGTATAGAAATGTAAATGGTATCGCAGCAAATATAATCACAATATAGTCATACGAGAAATCTATAATATCCTCCGGTGTCTTCATAAGCTCAAGGATAGGTCTGCAAAAAACTACCGTGACAGTAGTAAGAACCACCGAAAATGCAATTCCAAGCCACGCACTGTTAGCTACATACTTTCTCATTCCTTTATAGTCGCCCGCACCGAACTTGTGTGCCACAGGAATCGAAAATCCATTACATACCCCCATGCAGAAGCCTATAACAAGAAAATTTACCGAGCCTGTAGCTCCGACTCCGGCAAGCTCATTTACTCCTAAGAAACGTCCGACTATAACTGTATCAACCAGATTATAAAACTGCTGAAATAAAAATCCAAAAAGAAGTGGCAGAGCAAAACCCACAATCAGCTTCATTGGATTTCCCTGTGTCATATCCTTCGTCATAATAATCCTCATTTCCGGGCGATTGGTAGTAAATTTAATTCTTAATGCAATCTACCTTCGCCCGGTACAAATTACATGGTATTATTTTTCATATTCCTAAAGATTATATAATTACTTTCAGCCATAGCTTTACATAAAAGCTTTTGCTTCATCTGACGTACTCTTTATATGATTGACAGCAGACTTTACCTGCTGCACAAATTCAAGATTCTTCTCACTCAGCTCATATACCTGCTCTGCATTGACTGTAACTTTCTCCGTAACAGCTGACAGCTGGGATATATTCTCAACAATCTTGTTATTTGACTCTGACAATCCATTTACATGCTTGTTGACATCATCAACATGTCCTATGAGATTTTCCATATTCTTATTTAGAAGCTTAAATGACTCTCCTGCTGTCTCAATCTTCTCGCTCTGTATGCCCACAGCAGCTATTGTTTCTCTTACCGATTCTGCAACTTCATTGGCATCTGCATTAAGCTCATCGGCAATTTTTGTGATATCTTCAGTAGATTTCTTTGTCTGCTCTGCAAGCTGTCTAATCTGCTCAGCAACAACTGCAAATCCTCTTCCTGCATCACCGGCACGGGCACTTTCAATAGATGCATTGAGCGCAAGAAGATTAGTCTGGCTGGAGATATTGAGAATCATTCCTGCAATCTTGCCAACCTCCTGTGTTCTCTCCTGAAGCTTCTGCATTGCTTCACTGACTGTCTCATTTGTCATGGCAATATTCACAGACTGCGCCTTAAGCTCATCCATAAGCACCATATTGGCCTGAACACTCTCGTTGGAATCTCTGGCAATATCAACCATCTGTCCTGACGCTTCACTCGTCTGTGTAATCGCATCGTTGATAAGCGAAGTCATTCTGTTCTGTTCCTGAATACTAGATGCAGTATTGTTCGTTGCAGCAGTGATTTCTTTCATGCTTCCGGCAACATTCTGTGTGCTCGTCAAAAGCCCATCCATAAGCTGCGTACTCTTCGCAGTATCTTCATTGACACTTCTTGATATATCCATAACCTTATCTAAGAATTCCTGAAGATTATCATGCTCTTCTTTTGTTGCACCCATAGCATCATCGTTAAAAGCAATGATTATCTTTCCTACATTCAAAATAGCTATACCTATGAATACGGTCAGTATAATCTCACTGAATCCGCTGACATTTGCCACAAACACGCCTTTTTTAATCTGAACCGCTGTGACAATAACATACAAAATCAGCATTCCAATCGCAGTCTTTGTCAAACCTTTCTTATCAAAATAAGGAATCTGCAGCAAAAATATTGCAATAATCGCAAAGATGATAAAACGTGCATCTGTCTGAACGCCTACAAGGAGAAACTCTATTCCTACTTCATATGTAGCTAATATCTTAAGCTTCTTCGTTCCCCTGTTGCGGACATATATAATAGTGTTAGCTATAGTAAAACCAATCATCAATACTGTATTTCCATATACAGTCATGCTCGAAATATTATTCATGCTCATCTTAAGCCACAAATAGACAATAAAAGAAACGCCAAGAATTGCAGTGGCAACAATATAGAACCTGTTCATTCTCCTATATCTTTCAGTCATGTCATTATATCTGTACTTCATATTCTCCATTTTATGCCCTCCCATATTATATTTTTGTGATACTTTAGCTCCATTGCCAATTATAATGCAATTAAGAATTTTTTTCCACTATTTTTATATGACTATCCGTTTTTTACTCACATTTCGCTTATACATAATGTCGATGATACTCTCAATCCGCTTTCGTTTATTGCTCACATAAAATGGATGCTTCGCAGCTCTATCTGGTACAGATTTTTTCTCTTTTATTTTATAAAATTTATGCTTTGTCCCTTCTTAAGCTGAGTCTTTTTCTCACGATAAAATAACATATAACCTGAAAGACAATAGTGACAAACCATGAAGCCGGATACGATATGAACAATATATCTATCGAGCGGTGATATGGAAAAACGCCATATATCCACACTAGTCTCGTTCCCACAGTTCCGATTACCGAAAGAAGCATGGGAACTGTCGAATATCCCATGCCGCGAAGTGCTCCGGGCAGTAAATCCATTATTCCACACAGAAAATATGTAATTGTAGTAAAGCAAAGCACTTCCATGCCTGCCTTCACAACATTGACATCATCCGTATATATCCATAAAATCTTATTTCCGAAAAAGTAAGCGCTGCATCCTAATGTAAGTGCAACAGCCATTGACAGACCTATGCACTCTAACAGAACCTTGGTCATTCTTTTATAGTTTCCAACACCAAAATTCTGGCTTGTGAAGCTCATGCATGCCTGTGTAACGGAATTAATCGATGCGAACAAAAATCCGAATATGTTATTTGCAGCCGTATAGCCTGCCATCGCTATTGAACCGAAGGAATTGACTGATGACTGCAAAAGTACATTGGAAAAATTGATTACCATGCTCTGTATTCCGGCAGGTATTCCCACCTGACATATCTGCTTGATGTATGACCATCGCAGCTTAAGCTTGGAAAATCTGAACTGATAGCTGCTGTCCGTCCTGTAAAGACATATGATTACAAGCACACATGAAATTATCTGCGACACAACAGTCGCAATGGCAACTCCCGCAACACCAAGGTGAAATACCATTACAAGAAACATATTAAGCCCTGCATTTACAATGCCTGCTATTACAAGGAAAAATAACGGTCTTTTCGTATCTCCTACAGCTCTCAATATAGAAGCTCCGTAGTTATACATCATAAAAAAAGGCATCCCGACAAAATATATTCTCATATATAATGTCGACTGGTCTATTACATCATCCGGAGTATCCATAAGCTCAAGCGCTCCTCTGGCAAATATAAGCCCGACAAACACCATAACCACACCACTTATGAGCGCCATTGCCATCGCACTATGTACAGTCTCCGACATCTCTTTATCTCTTCCTGCTGCATAATACCGCGCTGCAAGTACATTTGCTCCAAGCGATATTCCTATAAATAGATTGATAAAAAGATTGATTAACGATGTTGTCGAACCGACTGCCGCAAGTGCCTGACTTCCGGTAAAATTTCCGACAACAATTATATCCACCGCATTGAACATAAGCTGCAATATTCCTGACAGCATAAGCGGCAGTGAGAATGATATCAATTTATCAAGCAATGTGCCATTGCACATATCTATCTCATATCTTTTACTGCTTTTCCCCATAAAAATCCTCATTTCCGAATGAATATAAATTGACAACCTAATCCTACACAGCATTAAATTGACAAACAACATTATTATATTTTACTAACCCAAAACCGTCCATGATATTTGTTATATTTTTGATATTATCATAATAAACATCTAAAACAAATTTAACGGTATGATTATAGTTCAATCATTTATTTTGTCAATATTTTTTTTACAGAGCTTGTTTTTACAATATCTTCACATAAAAATACTTAGGCGTTTGCTAAACTATATATTTTTCAACCGGACATTGAATGAAAATACGAATTTCACAATTATCTTAAAAACTATTTATAAATCCGCATATTTCACTATATAAAAGACCACATCATCAATAATATCCGCAATCCGATTTTGCTTCTTGCTCATAAAAAATGCTTCATATCCCTATCCGGTACTTGGCTTGTACAAAACACATGATAAGAGAACACATGATAAAAATCTTCATTGTAAAAAAGCGTCCCGGATGCACATTGTCATCCAAGACGCTTTCATGTCTCTCATGTAAATATAATAAAATATTATATATCTATATACCTATTGCCAACAATTAAGGCACTATATATTCGTCAACCTTAAATTTTGCTATCTCTTCGCTTAACTTTCTCGCTGTCTCATCACATCTGCTGACCTCACCTGTAACCTGGTCTGCTTCCGCTTTGACATCAATAGTCCTCTGTGCAATATCTGTTGTTCCCTTAGCTCCTTCATTGGTTGCTGTTGCAATTCCATCCATTGATGAGAGCACACCGTCGATTGAGGCTAAAAGTTCCTCCGATGTAGCACTGAAATCTCCGATAAGCATGTCTATATACTTCGCATCCTGATTATATGCATCTGCCACCTTATCGAACATATCATAAGCGGCAACAACATCCCCGCCGACGAATTCAAGAAGCTGTTGTGTATCCCCGGAAAGTCTCTCAACTGATGATGTGACTGCCTCTGTAACCTGCTGAATCTTTACTACAGCCTCCTTAGACTGCTCAGCAAGACCTCCTATCTCTGTTGCAACAACCGCAAAGCCTCTGCCTGCATCTCCTGCTCTGGCTGCCTCAATCGAAGCATTGAGTGCAAGAAGGTTAGTCTGGCTCGTTATCTCCATGATTGCAGATGAGAGTACTTCAATCTGCTTGACAACCTTAGCATCCTCAAGCGCCTTTGTAAGACTCTCTCTGATATTATTATGTATCTCAGATGCCTGTGTGCGCTGCTGTCTTATATCTGCCTGTGCCTTTGATGCACGCTCATGAATATCTGCTGCCTGCTGCGCTCCATCCTGCGAACGGGTTGCAATATTCTTTGAAGCCTCCTCAATCTCATTTGCCATGTTCTTAACTGTATCTGATGACGCTGCTGTCTCCTCCATGCTCGCTGCAAGCTCCTGAGTTGTAGCAGATACATCCTCAATATTCCCGGTAAGCGATATGACATTCGTCTTAACAGAATCCACAACTTCACCGATAATGTTACTCTGAGCCTTGACTTCCTTGATAAGAACACTTACCTGATTCTTCATATTCTCAAGACTATCGCCAAGAATACCAAAATCATCATGTCTGTTCTGAAGCTTCTTAGGAAGCTTCTTTGTAAAATCACCATTTGCTATATTTCCGATGTAATCGAGCGTGTGCCTGAATGATCTGCTAAGTTCAACTGCCATATAAATGCACACTGCTAAGACAACTATCACAAGAATCCCCCCGAAGACTATAATCTTTGTCATAGCAGACTTAGCATTAGCTTCCATGACAACTGTCTCCTTGGCAACTGTTGTATCAATATAGTCAATATAATTACCTGTTCCGATTACCCACTCAAATGGCTCAAATGCCTTACTGTAAGCTCTCTTAGGTGACGGCTCCGTCTCCCCTGCCTTAGGGAACACATAGTCAGCATATCCACCATCCGGATTCTTGCCTGCACTTATGATATCCTGCATATATGAATTGCCTTCTGTATCCTTAGCATTCATACGATTCGTGCCTTCTGTATCATTTCCGAGAAGTACAACATTCACACCTTCATAGGTATCTGCCCAAAAATAGCCTCCATCGCCATATCTTAACTCACGCAGCAAATCGGCGCCCATCTCCTTTGCCTTGTCGAGAGAATATTCGCCCCTTTCATATCCTGCATAGACTGCATTTAAAAGTGATATAGCATTTTCAACCTGATTTTTGATATTCTCATCATAGTCCGCTTCAATACTTGAACGAAGTACATTCTCAGCGCCTCTCTCCATATCTGAAATATGTGTCTCTGCCACAAGCACAATGGCAAGTGCACCTACAAGAGTAATGACTGCGAGAATTATCATCTTTACACGCACACTCAAATTCTTCATTACACTAACACTCTCCTTTTGTATTTTTCTTTGTTCAGTATATTAAAACTATATATCTGATTATATTACTTTTTCACTCAGATGTGTAGTGTAAATTTTATATTTTTTAATTTATTTTGAGTTTATTTGAGGCTTGACTGCAATTATATTTATAATACTGTTAAAAGTCTGTTTCAAAGCTAATTCAGATAATTTATTTTCATCTTTTCATCAAGCGGAAACCTTGAAAGTTCATTTCCATCAAGCTTTTCTTTGTGCATATCAACTGCATTTATGCTGTGATTATCGTAGGTTGTATAATAATATATTCCCTTAGATACATTACAGCATGACGTATATATCGTTATCTCATACTTATCATCCGCCACCTTGCAGCAGCCCCTTTGCTGGTCAACGCTTCCTAGTATGTGGAAGAACTGGCTGACGCTCTCCTCCTCGCCATCGCCTGAGATAGAATTGAGCTTAGTATATGCCACTCTCGCAAATCTTGATGCCGATGATAAATCCCCCGGAAGTCCAAGTGCTCCCATTCCTCTGCTGTATGTCTTAAGCTCCACCTTGTCCGAAAAATTGTTGACCGGCTGCTTGGGTGACAAGCCCATATAATTGTTGAGCATGAACATCTGCATCTCAAACGGCGGATTGTTCGTAAGCACTCCAACAGGATTGTCATATACATTAAGTCCTGATGCCGTACACTCAACCGTGATTGCTTCATTTTCATCCGCTATAAGCCAATGAAGCTGAGCCGCCGGAAAATGCTCATTAAAAGTTGTCCCGACAAGGTTCATCTTAGCGAGACGTTCCTTAGCCTGCGTTACACTGTCACACTGTGTAAGAATCCAAGGTATGAACTCGAACTGGGCTACATTCTCCCTGCCATCCTCGACCTCCTGATACTTCGCATTCCCGACAAAATTAAGACCTGCCATTCCAAGCCCCTTCTCATTTACCGCATCATAATAAAGCGGATATCCATCCGCAACATGTGCCATGCCAACTATGGCATAATGACTCTCAAGCCTGCCCTCATGCCTGAAATCAAACACATAATTTCTCGGAGTTACCGTTACATCATCTCCATATGAAAATTCATAATCCAATGTTCTTCCAAAATAAAAATCCTTCGTCTTATAGGTTGCTGCTGTACACATAGACTGTCCTTCTTTCTTTGTATTCTCTGGGGCTATAATAATGATTGCTGCATCTGTATATTAAAAATAATGCAACAGTATACTTATTATGACCATATAACGTAACATTATCATTTTATTCATCAACATTAAAAATTATTTTAATTTGATAGTATAAAATGTTTGTTAGTCAGTATTGCCTACGCAACACTTACTCTAACCGGGTGCAACGCCACACCCTGTATTCCGTCAGCATAAGCGTTCGGAAATGCTTTTTTCATAATCTGATAAGCACCATTAACATCGGCATTTATCTTTATCCCATTGTTACTTACAAACAAACCTCTGTGTATTCTGCGAGCCTTGTTATAATTAGTTTTAACTGGCTGTTCATTATCCAAAAAGCTTGTTCCACTTGTATAGCTTTCTTCAGTTAAAACAACATTGAGCCCGATATTCTGAGCTTTATACTGCACCATTTCAATGAATCTCATGTGCGGGATTCCTACAAATGATTGATTTACCTTCTTACTCATAGAAGATTTTTGTTTCCACTCTTTATTATTTCCAATCACAATAGTGTTAAAATTATTAGCAAAAGCATAGTCTATAAGATATTTACTTGCTTTATGCATATAATCGTCTATCTTATGATTTCTCTTCATAGTAAGATTATTCATTCTGTTTGTATAATCCCTACCATTCGTTCTCTTAGCCACTTCCCGATAATGAGATATTCGCTTGTTGTAGTATTTATTAATTGATTTCAGACCTTTACCATTAATTACTACAGGTTTTAGCCCTGCATTGTTCACGATGGTTGCTAAGTTATCTAAACCAATATCCACACTTAAATATCTTCCGTTATCAGGCAGGGTCTCGTCTGGAACTTCAATATTGTATACAAGTTCTACAGTGAATGCTCTGTAATTAGGAATGAATCTTACCTGCTGAAAAGAAATAAAATTATCAAGTTTGATAAACTGTGGTTGCATTACAAAACCGCAAAATGTTTTTGGAAATACAAGCATGCTGCCTTTCAATTTTACATTTTGATTTGTAAGAATAAGGACATGCTTGCCATCTTTTACTTTGTACTTAGGAAGCTTTGGTCTGCCAAAATATTTATCTTTATTTTTTGCCCAATCCTTAATCGCGGCAAAGAATGATTTCCAGTCTTTTTCCAAAAGGCGGAGTATCTGTTGTGCAGACTGAGCGGTTGGCATTTGTTTATAATCATCAAATTTCAAATCTGCTTTCAATATCTTATCCATCTCTTTATAACGAAGCCATTTATCATTCTTGACAAATTCATTTCTTACAAGAAAATTTGCATGATTATAGAGATTCTTTGATTTATGTGCAAAATCACAGAACATAGGATAGTATGAGTTATTCTGTTTTATAAGATGTTTTTCAACCCTCTGAACTATCATTTTCCTCTAAAATCTCCTTAATCTTTTTTGCTTTTCTGCTGCTATAAAGCTTTATCGAATAGCAGTGCAATAAGCCTATGATTTCCTCAAATATTTCCTGACTATCAAGTTTTTCGGAACCCACTTCGCTAATAACAATAATCTCACACCCATACTTTTTAAATAGATATACAAATAGTTCAAAGCCAACTCTTGAAAGTCTATCCTTATATGTGATAATTACTTTATTAACTTTCCCAGCCAATATGTCATCAAGCATTTGAAAAAACTGTTTTCTCTTATCAAAACTAATGCCACTGGCAATATCTTGGTATATGCCATTTATTATATATCCGTTTTGAAAACAAAAGTTTTTAAGTAACTGTACTTGATTTTCAAGGTCTTTCTTTTGCTTAGATGTTGAAACCCTGGCATAAAGATATGTCTTCCTTTCAATGTCTTTGTTGAGCATTTTGTAAACACTATCGGAATCATAATCATATCTGCCATTGCCCTTGACAGTCACTTTTATTTTTCCTTCCTTGACATACTTGGTTAATGTAGGTCTTGTTATTTGAAGAACCCTAAGTACTTCTGCTGCCGTCATGTTTATCACCTCACTTCCTAAATGAAGTATAACACTTGAAAAACAGACAGTCGACAAAAAATATTAAAATCTTTTAATATTATTCAATAATAGATAATATTACATCAATCTATATAATTACGCTTGATTATGTTATTTGTAATTATATTACATGATATGGTCAGTGCATAGTATATTGCAGCATTATTAATATTCTTTATGATTATTTTATGATTTATCGTCTTATTTAGTCATCTCTCCTATAATTTATGTGCAAAAGCAGAAATTTTCTTGTGTTACTCAACTTACATAACGCCGATGCCCCGACACTATCTGCAAAAGCAGAAATTTTCTTGTGTTACTCAACATCATCCTTTTCCTGCTCGATACCCATATCTGCAAAAGCAGAAATTTTCTTGTGTTACTCAACCGATTGCAACTACTGTTGATACCTGTGATCTGCAAAAGCAGAAATTTTCTTGTGTTACTCAACAAATGTGAGGAGTGATGGACAATGGCATCTGCAAAAGCAGAAATTTTCTTGTGTTACTCAACCATTTAATTTACTTAACACTTGCTCGTATCTGCAAAAGCAGAAATTTTCTTGTGTTACTCAACCGTTACATAATCGTTGTACTCAGGAAATCTGCAAAAGCAGAAATTTTCTTGTGTTACTCAACATATTAGTTCATATCTTAGATATAAGATCTGCAAAAGCAGAAATTTTCTTGTGTTACTCAACTCCTAATTCGTCATTTCGCACATATTTTTCATTGAATAGCACAGTTTTTTATAAATTTTTTGTATATATTTTACAATATCGTCAAGCAACACAAGTAAATTCTGATATTAAGGTTAAGGTTTGTAAACCAGTCCTATGAAATAATAATAAAATCCTTCTCATCATTCTTAGCATATCCAAATCTTAGCACCTCACAACTTGATGACAGTTTAAATATAATTACACTATCCTGCTGAGAAAAAAGCTTCTCATATCTATTCTTCAAGTCATTAACTATATTATCTACTATTCTAGGACTATTGTCAATCTCAAATACTGAGTATTGTAGTCTATGTCCAAATCTTGACAAATATTTTGAGAATTTTGTTCTTAGTTTATCATCTGATATATCATAGCTTACTATAATCATAATTTTCTCCATTAATCAAAACATTTAATGCAATTTAAACACAGGGAGTTCTCCAACACTTTTTCTTTTCATAAAGTATCTATAATAACTCTGTATGTATATGAAAATATCGTCCTTATAATCTAAAATCGCCTTCATCAAAAATTGAATATAAGAAACATTATTTTTGTATGACAAACACCATCTGTTATCATACACCTCAAAATCTTCCCTTTTACATTGTCCAAGATTAATAGCCTTTCTTATTTCATAATCAATAATTGGACGCATAGGTTCCATAATGTCACATACAAGAGATTTTCTCATATAAAAACACCTATGAAATACTCCATAGTATGTATCAAATCCATATATCTGAAGAATCGCATCTACTAGATTAAATAGCATGGTATATCCTATATCCAATGTCACATTTACATAATCATTCTTAACTCTTGGTTTTCTCCCATTCCAATTCACATTATCAAATATTCTTGGGAAATACACCCTTGCTGCATTACCTTCTATCCCCATAATCTCAAGATAATCCAATTCATTATCAAGTAAACGTGTCATATCATCGAGCAATGTAATTCCTTCTTTTATATAGTCAGTCCTTCTTCGTGTATTCCTTAATGCTTGTGCTTGATTTTTAATTTTATTCTGTTCAATCTTTCTCCCTATGTCATTTTCACTATATTCATATTGATGTATTCTTAATAAAGTATTTCCTTCCATTCGTGCGCCCAAAATTTCATATACTCTAAACGTAGTGCTCATAAGGCAAATTGAAAAGCCAAACTTTTTACTTCTTTGTATTATCCCACTTGTTATAGAAATGTTGCCTACTATACATATCATGAATAACTGATAACATGTCGATTGATGTTTAATCTTTCCATCTTTATCTTTCACAACTATATTATCATTTGAAAATGAAAGTTTATCACCTTGATGTGTAAATAGAAAAATTATCTGTTTTGCATAGTATTGTGCATACAGCTGAAAAACATATCCATCATAAATTTTTGCTACATGTTTTTTTCTTTCTATAAGTAATTTTCTATCACTATCAAAGATATCTATTTTACCAAAAAGACCATATTTTTCGGAATAGACATCCAATGATGTAATTATACTTTTCTTTGTTGAATATGTATTATTATCCACAGCTTCATGTGCCTTTGTGCCATCAATCTGATAAGCTGTCTGATACATGAGGATGTCCTCACTTCCATATAATTTATGAAAATATATGGAAGCAGGGCAAAATATAAAATCATTCAAATTTGAAATAATTATTACATCATCCATCACAGATACCTTTTATTTTGCATAAAATCAAACCAATCAGCGTTCGTTACGATAAGTAATGTATTATTGTTCTTACTTGATTTTCCCCAATCAAGCTTTATCCTTTTTGCTTCCAATAAACATTTCATAGCTATACAATACGCACCGTTAGCATCCGCATCAATCGGCATACTGGCAGTATTATTCGATTTCGCAGATTTTTCATTAATATTTTTATACACAAATGAATCAAAAAATACTCCATCACTATTCATTATCGGTGAAATAAGTCTATCGTATTCACAATTTTCTGCTTCACTCATGCTATTTCTCATCTGAACCGTCAACCTAAAAATATTAAATATACCATCAACTACATCATCATCTGCCTTTTGAATATCTTCAATAAGATTATGCCCATCTCGATACTCTATTTTATTTTCTTCAAGTATTTTCCTCATCTCGCTTGTAAGCTTTATCTCCTGTGATTTTCGAGTATATTTTTCATTTTCAAATACTTTTTTTATTCTGCTTCCGAAAGTATATGCAGTCCATTTTCTTTTAGCAAGAACCGTATCATGTGTGATGAAGTTATGATAATCAAACGTAAATGAAAACAAAGGTTCTCCATATTTATCACTGTCAATATATCTGATATCATCAAGTTTTGATAGGAACTCTTTCTTACTGTTTCTTGCTTTTACTCCACCTCCTTGGTTATCTGATTTAAATTTAAATACATTTACAAAACCGGTTGCAGGGTCAATCTTTGATGTATATGCCGGCGGAACATAGAAGATAATACCACACTGCCTGCCAACCTTTTTTATTTCCTTCGGAATATATGTAAGCTGATATCCCTTTAAAAGTCCTCCCGGCTCATTAACTTTTTTCTTTTTATCAACAAGATAATTCATTTTTTTTATCAGCATACTCTCAAACTTCTGATATACTTGTCTTTCAATCTTAAATCTTCCACGCTTAAAGCCGTAATTCAAGTCCTCCATTGCAATAATGGCATTATATTTAACTACCATATCGGCAATCTCATGTACAACAAGCGAAAGATATCCTTCCTTAAGGTCAGTTATCTTTCCGACTTCTTTCCAGCTTTTTCTTGCTTTATCCCTTTCTTTTTCTCTCTCAACAAGCTTCTTTTGAAAATTATAATTATTAACAATATTATAAGATTTCTGCTCTACGATTTTGCCTTTCATATCTATAACCGATACATACACAAGATTTCTCTCACCACGGTCTATACCAATTATATGCATATCATCCTGCTTTGAAATATAGTCAAGCACCTGTTCATTTAACTGTCTGTCTGTTATCTGCTTTGCTTTATAATTAATAACAATTGATGTATAAATAAAAAATTTATCAGCAGTAAACCTCCTATCCTTAGTTATATCCATTGTTGCCGCAAAATGCTCTATTGCATTACTATCAAGCAGCTTTATTGCATTTTCCGAAAGAGATGTCGTCTCTCCGTTTTGGAAATATGTATATAGCTCCATATACTCTTTATCAGGAATCGGCACTCTCACCTCCTCATTTCCAACCATTGTCTTATATGTTTTATTGACAAGAATTGAACCCTTTTTATGCACAATCGGCTTTTCAATGCCAGCTTTTCTGAAAAACAGTTCTGCCTCACCATTAAGCTTAAGTACTGTCTGCTTCATATTTTCTTCGCTGAACAGATTTTTAAAATACAATGTATGAAGATTAGGAGTTCCTGTACTGTTATCCGAAAAGTCCTTATTATATATCTGAAAAAGATATATTTGACCATCTTCATCAAGTTTTTCTATATCTTTCCTAGCTATATTAACCCAGCTGATTTTATATCCCTGTTCTTCAACTTCTCTGTAAAAGCCACCTATATCTTCATAACTATTGGTATCTGAAAATTTAAAATCAAATACCTTCCAATCTTCATTAGCATTTATTGACTTCTTAAAATAATCAATTAAGTCATGACAAAAATTGATATCAAAATTCTTACTTGACTTAAGATGCCTTTCTTTACTATAACTATCCAATATATATTGAGAAGGTTTGTATTTGTCTATTCCTTTCTTCGACAAAAAAACCTTAGGAAGCATCTTATTTGCTCCAGGTAAAAGACTGTACACCATTTTTTCGTATCCATCTCCTACCTCTCCTCTATATCCTTCCATTATTTTTTTATCCGGTTTATTTCCAACATTGAAAATTGCAAGATAATATTTGCCTTCCCTCCTAAGAATAATAGCATTACTAGCATATTCCTTACTCTTAGACCAACCACTTGCCAGCGTTGGTGAATTAAAATTAAGTCGAATTTTTCCTTTATTATACGGCTTTTTTGTAACATAATTTCTCACTCTGTTATAAAGCTTTTCAACACCATCAATTACTTCTATAAGTCCATCAATTTCACTATAAAAGCCACTATCCAAATCTTCACTATCATCAATATCAAACATACCTAGGAAATGTTTTGTATTCAACAGCATATCAAGCATCTCCTTAATGTTCTCAATTTTCTTGTCATCCTCAACAAGCTTTATCTGATTATCTGCCTCTATTTTCTTAAGCTTCTTTTCATCGTATATTTCTTCTATATAGTATATATAATCCTTGGCATCTCTGTTTACTTTCTCTTTGTCATACATTTCAACCACTTTATCGATGCTATGCAGACTTCTATATTTTTCTTTTTTTATTCTATCTTCAACCTTCTGTTGCTTTTTATCTGCCTTTGCAACTGTATTATCTTCATAATAGTTTCTGATGCATGATTCTACCAAGCTCCATGTTCCACACATAAAGTTAGAAATATTTCCATACGTCTTTGAAGAAACATATATTTTATTAAAATCATATTCAGAAGATTTTTCAAGCATTCCTTTAATCTTGTCACTAAAATTACCTGTTAAAATTTTATCTACCATCAAATTGATTGAATTATATACCTCTGTATCATCCTTATACATATACGGCACTTCATAGCTGGTAGATGTTGTGCTAAGTATCTGCTTATGTAATTTTCTCATCCTATACTGTCCCGATTTTTCCTTTGTCTGTTGACAATACAGATTCATATGACTATTAATCATGCCGCATATATCATTGTAGTATTCGATACCCTTCTGTATTAATACTTCATTATAAAATTCATGTGTGTATATATGCGAAAGCTGCCATTCGCCAAGTCGATTTTTGTTTTCTAATTCTATCTTTTCAATCTCCCCCGGCGCATTATCTACAATTTTTTTATACGAAACTATATTGCGATAAAAAATTGTAAAATTCTCATCAACAACCCTGTAACATATTGCTGTATGTTTTGCATCCTTAGAAAAAACATTTTTTCTATTATTAAAAAAATCGCCTACCGCTGTAGTAAATTCTCCAAATAACTCCAATGTATTAATCTTTTTCTCTTTTTGTTCTTCATCATATGCGTCATTATTTCTTACGAATTCAGGTAAAATCTTAGTAACAAACTTTCCAGTAAACATCAATTTAAACTTCTCATCGTCTGACAATAGCTTATATAGCTTATCCCTCATCAAAGCTCTTTCTTTTTCAATATATTCCCTTATGGTATCACCGCTTTTTTCTTCTTTAAACATTTTGTCCAATGCAGCAAAAAGCTCTTTCCAATTCAATGAATGCACACATGAAAGCTTATCATCAATATATTTTCTGTAATAGTCATCCATTATGCTCTTTAACTCATCAGTTTCCTTATTCCTTAGTTCATCCATCAATAAAATCCCATTATCTCTAATATGCTTGCATGTCCAATATGTCGGTCGAAGTTCATTTGCAAGCGTCTTAGTAACTGATGTTGAATTTGTGAAACCCTCTTCGTAATAATGTTCATTGTTCATAATTTTTCTCCTTTTTATGAAATTGTGTAATGTTAAAAATAAAAATCTTCCAAAAAAATAACGTAACCTCTTTACGTTATTTATACCTGACAATTTCAATCTACTATAGTAGACATTATTTTATTTCAAAATATATTTCCTGCGTTATCATACATTATCAGTATCTATACTGTATGCCTAAAGCAATCTTACCTATTAACTTACACAATCACAAATTTTCCATTTCAAAAAATTGAACAACCGTCATACATTTTGGATGTTCCATATCTAAACTTAAGAAATCCTTATCTCCTGTAAGTATTATATCTACATCAGCTAAGATTGCTGCGTCTAAAATAGGCTTATCTTTTGTATCTCGTATAAAGCTGCCTATACAATACGTAGCCGGAATAAGCTCATAAGATAACTCCGCTAAAAGTACTTCCGCATCAGGCAATACTTTCGGTGCCTTTCTTTTAAGAACATCTCTAAGCTCATATAAATTTCTGTCACATAACACCATATCATGTTTTTCTGAAACATATATCAATGCTTTGGCTGGCTTTGAATTCGGAAAAAGCAATGCAGAAATCAATATATTAGTATCTACTAGTATTTTCACTCTTTATTTCCTCCATAACGAGTCTCATCAACTAACTTCTGTACATCATCCTCATTATACACACCTATCTGCTCCGCCACACCCTCAAAAGCCTTTTGTGCTTTGTGTATAGCATCAGCTGAAGCATTATTAATCACAATCTCGCCGCTATTTTTTTTAACAAAATTAATCTTATCTCCTGCTTTTAAACCAAGTAATCGACGAATCTCAATAGGAACCGTAATTTGACCTGCCGCAGAAACTTTAGCTAAGTTCATACCCATCACCTTCTCTATTATTTATAATGTTGTGCATTAAATATACTCCTTTTTTTATTATACCAATTTAAAAAGAAAAAGTAAATAAAAATATAGCTCTACTGTATATTATAATTTAACATTTTAAACAGATTAATTTTATACACTCTTCAACACAAAAAAGCGGCACCAGCAATCTCCCTGCCGGTGCCACCTTCCATATTCACATGCATTATTTCCAAACAAAATCCTATACGAAAATCCCAACTATCAGCTTCACAATAAGCGCCATAACCCATGCAACAGCACATTGCCAAATCACTACTCCGACAGCCCACTTAATTCCAAGCTCTCTCTTAATGGCTGCTATAGCCGCCACGCAAGGTGTGTATAAAAGGCTGAATGCAAGAAGTGCTGCTGCCGCAACAGGCGACAGGACAGAACCGATACCTGCACCGAATAACACTTCAAGTGTTGATACAACACTCTCTTTTGCCATGAAACCGCTGATAAGTGATGTACAGATACGCCAGTCGCCAAGTCCTAACGGTCTGAATATAGGCACTAAAAAGCCTGATATAATCGCAAGTATACTGTCACTCGAATCTTCAACCATGTTAAAGTGCAGGTCAAAGCTCTGTAAAAGCCATACAACTATAGTTGCTATAAGAATTACCGAGAATGCTTTTTGCAGGAAATCTTTTGCTTTCTCCCACAGAAGCTGTCCTACATTCTTCGGACTTGGAAGTCTGTAGTTAGGAAGTTCCATCACAAAAGGCACAGGCTCACCCTTAAAGAGCGTTCCTTTATAAAGAAATGCCACAAGTATTCCCACAAGTATTCCTAAAAGATACAATCCTGTCATGATAAATCCGCCCTGTTTAGGGAAAAATACGCTCACAAAGAAAGCATATATAGGAAGTTTCGCCGTACAGCTCATAAATGGTGTAAGGAGTATAGTCATCTTGCGGTCCCGCTCACTAGTAAGAGTTCTTGTAGCCATGACAGCCGGAACCGTACAGCCAAAGCCGATAAGCATCGGCACTATGCTCCTTCCCGAAAGACCAATCTTGCGAAGCAGCTTATCCATCATAAAGGCAACTCTTGCTATGTATCCGCTGTCCTCCATGAGTGATAGAAAGAAGAAAAGTGTAACTATAACAGGCAGAAAGCTAAGTACGCTTCCCACGCCTGTAAATATACCATCAATCACAAGACTTCTCAGTGCACTGTTGACATTTGCAGCAGTCATAGCCGCATCGGTAAGACCCGCCAGCTTATCAATCCCAAGCTCAAGAAGGCTCTGGAGTGCAGCTCCTATAACATTGAAAGTAAGATAAAAAACTAATGCCATTATAGCTATAAAGCATGGGATTCCTGTATATTTTCCGGTAAGAATCCTGTCAATTTTCTCACTTCTTATCCGTTCCCTGCTCTCCTTAGGCTTGACCACAGTCTGCTCACACAGCTTCTCAATAAAATCAAAGCGCATATCTGCTATCGCTGCACTCCTGTCAAGTCCTCTTTCAGTCTCCATCTGCTTTACAATATGAGACAGAGTCTCTGTCTCATTCTCATCAAGCTTAAGCTTTTCTATTATAAGATGGTCACCCTCTATTGCCTTGGTTGCAGCAAAGCGTACAGGAATATCTGCATCCTCAGCATGATCCTCAATCAAATGTTCGACTGCATGTATGCATCTGTGAACTGCACCTCCATGCTCCTGCTTATCGCAAAAATCCTGCCTTAATGGGCGCTCCTGATATTTTGCAATATGAATTGCATGCTTGACAAGCTCATCAACACCCTCATTCTTTGCAGCAGATATCGGTATAACAGGTACTCCAAGCATTCCCTCTATAGCATTGACATCAATGGAGCCATGATTTCCTGTCACTTCATCCATCATATTGAGTGCTACTACCATAGGAATATCCATCTCAAGAAGCTGCATTGTCAGGTAAAGATTTCTCTCTATATTAGTCGCATCAACTATATTTATTATAGCCTTAGGATGCTCATTCAATACAAAATTACGCGATACTATCTCCTCGCTGCTGTAAGGTGACATGGAATATATTCCCGGCAAATCCGTAATATTCGTGTTAGGATAGCCTTTTATGGCTCCATCCTTTCTGTCTACTGTCACACCAGGAAAATTTCCTACATGCTGATTAGAACCTGTAAGCTGATTAAAAAGTGTTGTCTTACCACAGTTCTGATTTCCTACGAGAGCATATGTAAGCTTTGTTCCTTCCGGAAGTGGATTTTCATCCTTCTTAGAATGATATCTTCCATCCTCACCAAGTCCCGGATGCTCTGACTTCTTTTCATTCTCTATTCTTTCATGATTTCTGGTTCGTCTGTCTATGCTCTCTATCTCTATCTGAGCCGCCTCTGCAAGACGAAGTGTGAGCTCATATCCGTGTATCTGAAGCTCCATCGGGTCTCCCATAGGTGCAAGCTTTACTACTGTTACTTCTGCACCCGGAATCATTCCCATGTCAAGAAAGTGCTGTCTGAGTGCACCACTTCCCCCAACGGTCTTAATAACACCGCTTTTCCCAATCTGTAATTCTTTCAATTTCATAACATTATTCTTCCGTTTTTATTTATTTTTCGGAGCAAAACATGTCTTATAAACTTAATTGTGTATAACGTATTATACACTCATAAAAAGAATAGCCAGCTTTGCCTACAAATTTTTAAGATATATGCTGCAATCAGGGCAGATTGCAGTAAAACATGGTATTCTACATCTTAAAATATTCTATGCTCTTGACAAGCTTATCTGCAATAGCTTTAAGCTCATCCGCACTATTATACACCTGCTTAAATGTATCTGCAACAATTTCTGTCTGTTCGTATGTACTCTTCGTGCTGTCAAGATTCTCACCTGCAATCTCGGAAAGATGGTCAACCGCCTGAAGCACTTCGTTTCTGGCATTTTCAAGCTTTCCTGAATTTTCCTTTATCTGAGCTATGCTCTTCATTGAGATTGCAATCTCATCAATGACCTCCTCGACAACTGTCTGCGTCTCATGCATGCTCTCGCTCTGGCTTGCAATAATATCCTGCATCTGCTGCATTGCAAGAACCGCCTTCTCAGAATCAAGCTTCAATGCATCCGCTGTCGCCTCAATCTCTTTGCTTGATTTGTTAGACTGCTCCGACAGATTTTTTATCTGCTCTGCTACAACCGCAAAGCCTCTGCCGCTCTCACCTGCTCTTGCTGCCTCTATTGATGCATTAAGGCTTAACAGGCTCGTATCCTCGGCAATCGAGTTGATGAATGTCGTTGCCGTCTGAATCTTCTTTACTGATTCATTCGTACGGTTTGTCTGCTCTTTGACATCATTAATTATCCTCTTTACATCTTCATTTATGCTTCTTAATTCTATCAGTGTCTTTGAAGCCTTCTCACTTGAAAGCTGCATTGAAGCCGCATTGTCATTTAACAGCTCTGCTTCCCTTGATGCCTCCGTAATATTGTCACCCATAATTTTCATATGCTCGGAAGTGCTTTTAGATTTCTCTGCCTGAGCCTGTGAATTGTCAACAACCTGGCTTACTGCCATGCGTACATCATTCATTGTGCCGTTGGTATTATCGGCAGCCGCTCCAAGAAGCTGTGACGCGTCAAGCAATGCCTTTGCATTACTTGTTATTTCTTTTATTGTAGACTGCATGGCATCACGAAGTGTTACCGTAACTCTTGACAAATCGCCAATCTCATCTTTTTTCTTAAGGAGCTTATCATCAACCCATACATTCAAGTCACCGCCTGCCATCCTTCCGACAAGCTCAACACTATTCTTAATATTTTTGCTCATTCCGGTTGCAAGCTTAATTCCTACCGCTATACATATGAGCATGATTATTCCGACAGATGCACCTATTGAGCCTAATATCTGCTTCAACACAGCATCCTTCTCATGCTTATTCGTTCCCACAAAGACCATTCCGACTATCTGGCTATCCGAATCATTCTGGTAGACAGGCATAAAATATCCATAGTTAATTGTACCTTCTATTGATACAGCATGGCTGAAATATTCTTCTCCGCCATTTAAGACCTTCTCAACAATCTTATCTCCTGCCTTAGAACCTAATATACGGTTCCCATCAGCATCAACAGCCGATGTCATAATTCTCTCATCACCATAAAAGAATGTAACATCCATGCCGGTGTTGCTCTTGATTCTGTCTACGAGACTCTCTGATTTGGATATATTGTAGCTTCCTTTCCAGATATCTCCGTTACTGCTTTTCATATAATCGCCGGTATTCTGGTCATAAGCTGCAAGAGTCGCTGCAGCTGTTCCTTTTAAAGCATCTTCAATCTCATCCATGACTGAATTTCTCACTAAAGTATTGATAAACAGCATTGAGACTATGCCCAAAACAAGCACCGGGCAGATTGTTATAGCCAAAATCTTCTTCTTAATGTTCATAAGTATACTCCTACTCTACCACATTTACGGTCTTAAAATACCAGTTAACAGCTCCTGTTATCGTAGCGTCATCAAGTGTTTTTCCGGCTTCGCCTATCATATCTCCGGTATTAGTTTCAATAACGCCGTCAAACACACCGAGTTCACCTGACATTATCCGCTTTTTAGCCTCCTTAACCCTGTCTGCCGTTCCTTCCGCACAGAAATCGGCAAGCTCTGTTATTCCAACAAGATTCTCATTCATGCCGCCATAGTAATTGCTTCCATCCCATGTTCCGTCTATAATGCTCTGAACTGCCGATGTATAATATGCGCTCCAGTTCCATATAACGCTGCAAAGGCATGCATCCGGTGCTTCCTTACTCATATCAGAGTTGTATCCGATGCCATATACTCCTCTATCCTGTGCAAGCGTCTGCGGATATGATGTATCACAGTGCTGTGTTATGACATCACATCCCATATCAAGAAGTGTCTCTGCCGCCTGCTTCTCAGCTTCCGGGTCATACCAGCTGTTCGTAACCTTAACATACACCTTTGCGTCAGGATTAACCGAATATATTCCAAGTGCAAATGCATCTATACCACCTGTAACCTCGGAATTATCCGAGCCCATCGCCGCAACATAGCCTATCATATTAGTCTTTGTGTTCATCCCTGCAACAATTCCGCTCAGATACCTCGCCTGATAAATCCTTCCGAAATAATTATTAAAATTCTTACCGTTACTCATATATCCTGTGCCATGTGAAAAATACACATCCGGATACTCTTCAGCCATCTGCGCTGTCGTCTCCATATATCCCCAGCTTGTAGTGAAAATTATATTGCAGCCTTCATCAATACATTCCTTAATTGCCTTGCGTGTCGCATCAGCATCCGAATCCGGAATATTTATCTTTCTTACAATCTGATCATCCGACAAACCAAGATTCTGCTGCATTCCCTGTATACCGAGGTCATGTGTGTATGTGTAACCACTGCCATCAGCAGGATCTGACAGATGAATTACTCCAACCTTAATCTTATCCTTCGAAATTCCACCGGAATCCGTCTGTGACTGCAATTCCTGATCTACCTGAACCCGCTGTGTACTACCGCTCCCTGTAAGATTGGTAGCATAATCATCAATCTGTACAGCTGATGAACAACCGGTCAGCATCATACATGAAATAAGCAATGCTGCTAATTTTTTGAAAACCTTCTTCATTGGCGTATCTCCCTTTCATTATATTTAATCTCAATGCGCTGCATTATTGATACATAGATATTCTTCTGATGCCCACATCATATATATGTTTTTTTACACACACAATTATAATCCTTACAATTTTTGCACGCAAGACAAATTACTGACAATATATCAAAAATTTTATCCGGAAATCAGACTATACTAAGTTTGCTTTTATAATTAATTGACATATTAATTTTATAAATATATAATAGAAACGCTGTGCGGGTCAAAAGGTATTTTGTCTCTCATTTGATATCCTCGAACTGCTCCGCTTTAAAACAGCTCATTTTGACAACCAAATACAACAAAAGCAAAAGGAAAACACATCATGAACAAATTTAAACAATTTTTAAAACGCAAAGATATTGAAATTTCAGGAAAAAGATATGGAATTGATGCACTTGGTGCGATGGCACAAGGTCTTTTCGCATCTCTCCTAATCGGAACTATCATAGCAACACTCGGAGAGCAGCTTGGCATAGCACTGCTTGTAACAATAGGCGGCTACGCAAAAGCCGCAACAGGCCCTGCGATGGCTGTAGCGATAGGATATGCTCTTCACTGTCCACCGCTTGTTCTATTCTCACTCGTAGCTGTAGGTTCTGCCGCTAACACACTCGGAGGTGCCGGTGGGCCGTTAGCTGTCCTTATCATAATAATCCTTACAGCCGAATGTGGTAAAGCAGTATCAAAGGAGACCAAAATCGATATAATCGTCACACCTTTTGTCACTATTGTTATAGGAAGCCTTCTTGCAATGCTTCTTGCTCCTGCTATAGGCAAGGCTGCAAGCAGTGTCGGTTCCGCAATCATGTGGGCAACTGAGTTACAGCCGTTCTTTATGGGTATTATAATATCCGTAATAGTCGGAATTGCACTCACACTTCCTATAAGCAGTGCAGCAATCTGTGCCGCACTAAGCCTTACCGGGCTTGCCGGCGGTGCAGCTTTGGCAGGCTGCTGTGCTAACATGATAGGCTTTGCAGTGCTCAGCTTCAGGGAAAATAAGTGGGGCGGACTTTTTGCACAGGGCATCGGAACAAGCATGCTTCAGATGGGAAACATCGTCCGCAATCCGCGCATATGGCTCCCTGCAATACTCACATCTGCCATAACAGGCCCTATCGCAACATGCATATTCAAGCTTCAGATGAACGGTGCCGCCGTAGCGTCCGGAATGGGAACCTGCGGACTTGTAGGTCAGATTGGAGTTTACACAGGATGGCTTAATGACATTGCAGCCGGAACAAAGACTGCTATCACAGGCTTTGACTGGCTAGGCCTTATACTGATAAGCTTCATCCTTCCCGGAGTGCTCTCATGGGCATTCGGACTTCTGTTCAGAAAAATCGGCTGGATAAAGGAGAACGACTTAAAGCTTGACTTATAAATCTTTTTCTGTCAATAAGACATGTCTTTTTCATTTGAGAAAGAATTCCGCTTTGCAGAATTCTCTGCCTGCGCGGGTCGCCTAAGCGACATAATTTTGTTCCGCCTCAGTGCGCTCCCACCTGAGAAACTATGATACAACACTTATATTAAGTAATATGCTCCCTCCTAAGTGACAAGTTTTTGTTATTTTACTTGTCTGCCCGGAAGGGAGCATAGCTGCTTTTTACATTATATTTTTATCATATGATATGAGGGTCAAAAGGTATTTTGCCCCTCATTTGATATCTTCGAATTGCTCCGCTGTAGAACAGCTCCCGCAATTCTAAAACATTCGGAATCCGCTGATTTACCGCATAAATCGCTGCTTCCTCATGTTTTGCGGGTCCCAAGTTCAAAAGCCTAATCGTGCAAGCACGAACGGCTTTTTGACCTTTTGACCCTGATATCATCATATATTTTTATAATACACTCTTTTATAATATACTCTTGAAAAATTCAAGGACTCCATCCTCGACAGCAAACTGCTTTAATTCTTCATCAGACAAATCATAATAATATTTGCCTGTCTTCATCTCTATCGACAGACTGTCAAGAGGGAAACCCTTATCCCTTATCGGACTATGCGGCATGTCAACCATTATAAAAGGCTCGCTCTTCATGGATGAATACATAGCTTCGTAGATATGTTTCTCATCTTTTACAAAGCATATTGCATTTTTATATCTCGCAATCAGCCTTCCATTGCCATATTTTTTTACAAGTCCTATGTAGTATTCTAACATCTCGTCATCCGAAAGGCATTTTCCATTCACATTGCGCACATGTACTCCCGGCTGAACCTCATCAGGAACATTATCAAAAAACAATCCCTGATCACACGAAAAAACAGGCACTTTAAATGCCTCATAATAAGCCATTGCCTTTATCCTTGCATTTTCAAGAGGTGTTTTTCCCGTCTCGGCAACATCAGGAATACTCATTCCTGACATTTTCAAATCGTTTAAACCAATCAATTCAATATCTATTTTTTCAAGCCTGCTCTTCATAGCTGAAAGCTTTGCTGTATTTCCTGTTCCGAATAATAACTTCATCTCTTCTCCTCATACTACATAAAATTCATCATAACTGATATTAGCAAGCTGCTTTTGCTTCCTGCTCATATAGAACCGATACTTCACATCTGTATTTTATAAATTGCTGCCTATATCACTGTATTTATAGTCACACATTTATATGTAACTCCAAGCTCCGGCAATACCTTCTTAAAAACATCACTCGTTTTAATTCTTAGGCTTGATGTGTTGATACATGGATGGCATCCAAAATATTCCTATTTAAATACATCCTCATCGACTATTAAATGTACTTTATGTTCATGGTCATTCATAAGCCCCATCACACTGACCGAGCCCGGCGTTATGTCCAAAAATTCAAGCATCTTATCCGAATCGGCAAATGACAATCTCGATGCGCCAATCTGCTTGGATACTTCCGCTGTCTTGAACTTTTTATCCGCACACAGCATGAGAAGATAATAATCCGTTTTGGCGGAATTAGTAAGAAATAGGTTCTTACATATCACTGCCGGCGCTAAAATCTCATCTATTTTAACACAAGCTTCCATAGTATCAGCAGCCTCATGGTCAACGCGCTGATATTGAATACCTAATCTGTCGAGCAAATCATATACTCTTATCTCTTTTTCCAATCTCCCTGTCAAATCCTTAGGACGACCATTTTCTAATATCATTTCATTCATTTTTATCCTCCTTCGCACTGCATGCTTTTCTATCGGCAATACAGCCAGCCATCACCGCACTCACCGCAAAGACACATCCTGCCATCCAATACCGCTTATCATACATACTGCTTCTTCCGTCCGCAACGACAAAAATATAATGAAGCTCATCTATAATTCCAATAGCCGTTCTTGGATTGCTCGCCATCGCCTTGCCGACCTCTGTATTCTCATCCACAACTATCTGTCCGTTTTCAACAAGTGCCTGACCAAAAACAAACAACTGAACGACACCATTGTCTACAAGCTACTGCGCTGAAATATTTTCCTCATTGATTATCTCAAAGCTTCCATCCGCATAGGCAGCCAAATCATCATATTCTGAGTCATCCCGCACACTATCCCTGTAAACAACTCCATTTTTTATCACATAGCCTTTCTTATCTGCTCCGTAAAAGTCACCATTGACAGCCAGGATTGCATTTTTTGATTCAGCCTGCGTTGAAGTCTTTTCAGTTATATTGGTGCCAAATGTATCATCTGCCAGCGCTGTTTTTAAATATCCGGCATTGTTTAACACTACGTCAGCTATATATACTGTCGTATCGTCATATACCTGCGTTGTGATGTTAATAGATATATTATCATCTTGATAAGAGTTCTCCGTATATATGCCATCGGATGATGATGTGTCCGATATATTCTCTGTTTCCGATACATTATCTATTTCTGATATGTTATCTTGCGCAGCATCTCCCGTTTCTGATATGTTATTTTCTGCAATATCTCCTGTTTCCGATATGTCATCAATGTTTGATTTATCAAATAAAGCCTGATTCTGCTGCCCACTGTCGAACTCTGAATTCTCTGTCACAGTCTCTATTCGTGATATTTCATGCGGTATCACGAATGTGTCCAGCAACACATACACACTGATTGCAAACAATGCAGGAAAAAATATCGTATAATATATAATTTCACTTTTGTTTCTTTTCATCCGACACTACCTCCTTAGGAAAGACCTGCAATTATCTATCCTCAAAAGGAAGTATATAATCATAGTTTTATACTTTGTTCTATTCCCTCCAAAATTTGTCGAACCTTCAATATATACATAACTGTTTCATCATCAGTTTCAACAACATTTACATTTTTCACCATCTCTGTAAATTCTCCTCGCAATTCATGTATTCTTTGGAGTATAAAATTTTCAACTTCTAAGCAAATAGCAGATATTTTCTTGTCTTCCTTCCCACTGTCCTTAGATTTGCTATTTTCATTAAATTCTTTATTTTGTTGTTCTTTATCCTGAGTTGTTGATTCATTTTTCTCGCCATTTACGCAGTAAACTCCTCTTTCTGGATTTTTACATTTTCCAGCCAATGTAAGCGTCCTAAATGAATTCGAAAATATTCCTTCCGTAACATCAAAGTCCGTATGCTTTTTTCGTATAATATCTTTTATTTCTGATGCATAATGCATTTTTTCATCCTGTAATATTTCTAATATCTCCGCTTTCACTATAGTACTTTTACTCATTATTATGTCCTTTCCTCTATTCTTTGTTTGTTTATTTACTTTATCATAAATTATTGAAAGTTTCAATCTTTTTATTTTTGACATTGGATATATCTTAACTATAGTTTCAATATATACACTTTTCCTATAATTTAAAATTCTAAAACCTGTTCTTAAAACTAGTTTTGATAAAACAAAATGCCAGGAACTGTATAAATACATTTTCTGGCATTCTATCGTGTTATTCAAATTACCTATACATTGAAATTTAATTTTATTTGTTCTGTTTCTGCTTACAAATATTTTTTCAATCTAAATTCTGTCTGCTCGCCTTTTTTCTCACTCACAAGCTCAAACAAGTTATCACTCGTTGCAAACAAATTCTTGGGATTTCTTCCCATTATTAAATATTGATTTTTGTCATCCATCGAAATATACTTTCTTGTATCATCATCTAACAGAATGTCCGCATTACCAATCACAATCAACTTACCTGTCTCAGCAGCAATAATTTTCTTTATATCTTTCTTATAATCCTGATAATTTATACACACAATATTGGAATTTACTGCCATGCACTCTCTCATAAACGAAAATGAAGCAGTTTTTCCGGTTGCTGACAAACCGGTAAGAATTGTAATATTGTTTGTAAAATCGAAATTCAATATATATGATGTATGAACTGTTGAAAAATGCTCCATAACAATTGGTTTACTCTTCATCACTCCACCACTCCTTCAATTCTTCATAATTGCTATTTTTTCAATTTCACTGTGAAGCTCTTTTTCAAATGTATGTATATCTGAGAAGAATAATTTTCCAAAAGTCTCCATTCCATCGAAATTATCTGGTGCAGTCACAGAATATATACAAAAACGAATAATCAAATGTGGCTTGCGGGTGCTTAACTGTGCCTGCTGCCACCCCCCACTATGAAAGGAGCTTTTCTATGAGCAATCAACATAAACATCCAACTATAAGTTTTAGAATCAGCGATGCTGAACGCAAACAAATCGAAGCCCGCATCCTTGCCAGCGGCATGATGAAGAAAGATTACTTTGTCCGTTCCTGCATCTATAACCGCATCTGCGTTGTCGGCAAGAAAGAAACTATATATCCGCTTGTACAGACTGTTAATGCTCTGTATCTGCAATTGCTTGAAATGCAGAAAGCATTTACCAAATGCTGTGAACATCAAACTTTAAACAATCTCCCTACAAGCAATGAAATCAAGGAACTACAGACCGATTATAACAATATGCTTACAGCCATCATTGATCTGCTTGATGGTGCTAAATATCTGTGGGAAGGAGAACACTATGAAACAAAATAACCCTTGTTACCTGTTTGGAATGTATGAATCCAATACAAATTCCATTATTGTTAGTACCATAAATGATACATATACCAGCACGCCTCTTACTATCAGTTGTGAAAAATGCAATTCCACTGTCTTGCTCAACACACCTGATGACATTGCGTATCTATATCAACTGGCACAGGAAAATCCTCTGCTTTATGCTGAATTGGCTTGCAAACCTAATGGATTACAGGAATATGTGAATGCTATGAATGAATTTAATTGATTTTTCCAAAATTAAAAGAGCATTTTATTGGGGTTAGTCTCATCTACGTCTCACCAGTCTCAAGAATATTTTAAGACTGGTGAGACTATGTTAAAATTCCAGTATTTTATTTGAATTACAATTTCTTCTCCACCTTTTCCAATTCATCCAACAATGCCGGTCTTCTTGGATATCTCTGCTTCAATTCCTCAATTAGAGATTTAGCAGTATCATTCCCCTTCCATTTTATAAGCTGTGCAATATTCTTCGTTATCTTTTTATATTCTCGTCTATCCTTTGCCTGAGCACAACTCTCACTTATTTCCTTATAACATAACTCATATACCTGCTCTGGATATTCCTTCACCAAATATTTTCCATAATAAAACAAATCATACGGATTCTCCATTACATCATCAAGCAATCTCTTCTTTTCATTTTCAGAAATAAGAATACTACGATAGCAAACAGTTCGCTTGCTATCCTTCAATTCATCCAGTAAGCTTCCGTAATTTTCATTCCACACCCCGCACTTATTATAAATCTGTTTCAAAACACCCCAGAACTTCTCATTTCCCATCAATAGCAGCTTTTTTGCCTGTGCGATTTGCTTTTCCGTGTTGTTTGCTGTCTTGTATATGTCATATAGCACGTTATTCCAATCTTCCGGATCGCTACTATGATAATGCCATGTCTCTTCTGCGTTTGCTTTCTCTAAACAAAGTTTCTCTGCTTCATCATAATTCTTATCTTCCATAGCATCCTTGATAGCTATAATACGGAGTTCATTTATTGCAATATTCTGATATAGTTCCTTCTGCGTATTCTTTTTGCCATATAAATGCCTATGTAAAAGGTATCTTACAATCAAATCTTCTTTTTTCGTATATTCCGGGTAATAATCCTCCCGTGAAATTTCCAACAGGGTATCCAAAACCTTTTCAAGTTTCTTTGCACTCTTTTCATCGCATAGGCAAATCCCACATTTCAGCAAGTCATAACGCCAGTCAGTCCAACCATCAAATACACTCTTTCTTGCCTCTTTTATAATCAATGTAAATGCTTGATCCCGCATTTGTTTGTCCTGTTTTTCGATTTCTTTTGCGCATTTTTCTATTAATTCGTATGTACACATGATAACATCTGTAAGCATTCCCGAACTACTATCTGCATGAGATGCTAACTTAACGCCAGATACCAGTATATATGTAGCCGCCTCAAGTGCAACCATATAACCACGCATTTCTAAAGTCTCAGCACACATATCAAGACAGTCATGCATATCCATACAAATATTATCGCAACTGCTCCAACCAATGTATCCGCGATGGGTGTTACATTTAATTGATGCAGCGATTGTATTTTTCACTATTGGCATAATATCTTCTGTGGGTATCATAGCAGCACCTCTTTCTTTCATTCAACAATATCAATCTTATGTCTTTCAGACCATTGCCTTGCTATTTTTTCATAGGCTTCTTCACGATATTGGTACCAATGTTTCTCCAGATTTAAGTCATACAATTTATCCTTAAATCGTCTAAAAGCACCTCTTCCCTGAAGCGTCCTTGCCAATACATCCTGATTCTTTCCCGCCGGAAGCTCGTATATGAACTCTTCCATTATTCGATACTCATTGATATTGTATTGTCCCGGTAATGGTATATAATCCTCGACAAATCCCTCTTTAATATCGTAAATCTGACATTCGCAATCCGCTTTCGCTACTTGCTCATGAACGCAGTCGCTTTGCAATAGTATCCATACTACGTTTATACGGACTACAATAAAACGCATCTATTTTCTTGTTACTCAAAAATTCTAACACAACTACTGAATCTTTCTTCCCTTCTCCGTCAAAGGTCTTGTCCTGTCTTCTTCCCAATCGTGTTCAGGTGTTCAGGCTGTGCGTGACGCACGAAATATACTCTTGTCATAATGTGTCTCCTATCTCTTTTCAAGCATTAAATGATGAAAAAATGCAATGTCTTTATATCCATCCATATCAGATACCCGCATCTCGATTTCCACCATTTTATCCTGCCAGTCAGTGTCCTTATGAATCTCCTGATTTTGTTGCATGTCCCAAAAAGTTCTCATACCAAGCGTTCTCGTAATCACAAGTTCCGGACACCATTTCTCAATATCTGCATCCTCATAATAATGAATTGCTCCGTACTTGGAAGCCATTCCATCATTACCATCAAGCAAGCTATGTGCATGTTCAAAATCATTTAAAAGTACAACCATCTGCATAACTCTTCCTGCACGGTTATGTTTCACGATCGATATCTTACCATCCAATTTCAGTACCCTTGCAAACTGCTTAACAATATCCTCTCTGTTCTGTGCATATTCCAATACATTGTGGCAGATAATCATATCAAATGACTCATCAGCAAATCTACGCAGTTCATCAGTACTTCCGGTAATTTGTGTATACTGGTTGTCTGCCCAGCGTGCTTTTATACTATCTTCATTCGGTTCAATAGCTGTTACATCATTATGCTCTGCCAAATAATTTGCAGTTACTCCGATACCACTGCCGAAATCAAGTATCTTCTTATCACGAATGTCTCCTAATTGTTTCCAGACAATTTGCTTCATGAGACATTCCCAAGGTTGTAACTCTGTCATTTTTTTACTCACCATACCAGCTCCATTTCATCTTCCATTTTCGCAAATCCGTAAGATGATAGTCTCAATATTCTTATCTATTTGTTCATTAATAGGACGTTTTTGTAGTATAGCAACCTTGAACATTCACTTTCCCTCCTATAGATAATTCAAAATGTCAGATAAGTTATTAACTTCAATATCGGCTTTTTCACTCTCGTCCATTACAGTCCACAAACTTCCAAATCCCTGTTTTATCCATATCGTTTTCATTCCTAACTGTTTTGCTGGTACAATATCATTATCAATGCGGTCACCAATCATTACAGCATTTTCCGGCTTACAGCCACTTCTTTCCAAAGCAATTTCAAATATACGTCTGTCCGGTTTTGAAACACCTTCTTCTGCTGATGCAATGACTAAATCAATATATTTTCGCACTCCGAGATTTTCTAATCTTTCAGAAGTTCCTAATGGTTGGTTTGCGATTATACCAATTTCATAATTTCTGCTTAACCTTTTCAGGCAATCTTCTGAATCTGTATACAGCTTTTCATATTGTGATTCCCATTTAGGTAGTTCTATCCTCAATTGTTTTGCTATCTCTAAATCACCTTTTTTATTTCTCCTGTACAATGATATCGCATGTTCATAAATTTGTTGCGGAGTTATACCAGATAATTCAGCTATTTTTTTCATCCTATCTTCATAAACGCTACTTTCATCAACCAGCGTCGAACCAACATCAAAAAATAACCATTTTATTTCATCCTTCTTAGGCAAAAATCCTCTTTGTCTCGCTTCTTCCATCAGTCTTGGTTGAATTTCCGGATATGTCCAATTAAGCGGCAGTTCATTCATAATTGCTATTTTCTCTATCTCACTATGTAAATCTTTTTCAAACGTATGTATCTCCGCGAAAAATAACTTTCCAAAGGTTTCTTTCCCATCAAAGTTGTCTGGTGCCGTCACAGAATAATTACATATCGGATTTATCTCAAAATTAATGGCTCCTGTTTCCTCATACAATTCTCTCTTTGCTGTTTCAAGAATATCCTCACCTTGTTCTCTATGTCCTCCTGGCACTTCCCATGTACTTCTTTCTCTATGCTTACAGAATACCCATTTTCCATTATGTTTTGCAATAATAACTGCAAACTTTAGCATTGAATCATCAATGCTATCATAAAAATTCACTTTGGTCATATAATGCTCCTTATTAAATTTCTTCTATTTATCATTTATTGTTCCCACAAATAGAGCCAAACTAGAGCCATTTGATAAAACAAATGCCGTAAACCCGTATAAATACAGGCTTTCGGCATTTCTGTCCGTTATTCAAACTCGCAAAGTTTGGTTTGATTCTGGTTGTTTCAATATCGTTATCTATACTTCATTGTATTGATAATATACATCTTTTCCACACGTTATTTTTCGTTTCACATATTTTTAGTACCAATCCAGTACCATTGCTATATTGTCATTATTGTGTGTAGTTCTGGTGGCTTGCAGGTTTGTTTACTATTCAGAAGATAATCTTCTGATGGTTTGCAAGTCAACCTATGGAAATTATAATCTGCAACCGCTAATTCTGCAACTAGAAGTTTTGTGGTACTAATGGGTAGTACCACGATTGGTTTCTATGTACTGAGCAAAATCAATTACCTTTGCTGGCTTTCTCTTAGCAGCAATCCCTAATCGTTCCATGTCTAATTTAAAAAGTTCATTCGGATATCCATACGCATCAAATCCCTCTGGCTGGCAAATATCTCTGTTCAGATACTCACTAAGTTCCCATTGATACTTTGCTTCTTTCTCCAGCTTTTCACCAAAATACTGTGCATCCATTACCATTCTGTTAATGCCACCAACCGATTTCTTACCATGAGTTTTTGTTACAGTTGTATCGCCTGATATTTTAAAATACTGCCCTATCTGCTCCTCGGAATATCCCATTTCCTGCATCACGCCATAAATCACACGGCTGATATACATTGTATAGTAATTCCAGTTTCTTGGTTCAATATCTGTCATAGCTATTGTATATCGGTTGCTGGCATTTACAATAAATAAGACATTCCTTCCTTTTATTTTCGCCAGATGTGTATCCCAGCAAAACATAATAGAAGCATCCTTTATATCATCAATTTTTGTTGTTTTTAATCTTTCTTGAACTACTTTTGTTGCACCTATCTCCACGTGTCTTACCTGTTCATTTCAATTATTCTTTTTACTTCCTGCTGCAATTCTCCACTGAATTCTGATAAATCGTCATATGTAATCACATTCAATCTCATGAGACGAACAATATCACATATTACCTCTGATTTTTTCAATTCCATAATAACTCCTGGATAGTGCTTATCTTCCTTTATCCGTTTTTCAAGTTCCCAAAATTTCTCTGATGCAGGCTTTTTATCATCATTCAGAAAATCTGCATACGTTTTAACAAGACCTTCCATATAATTTTCCTGCCAGCCTGATAATCTTTCTCGAAAT
>OGFG01000621.1_pt1 | contig 41573 bp, 37 predicted proteins | sample 1570761 | NCBI WGS metagenome assembly OGFG01 (sample SAMEA2581938, study PRJEB24529) | metagenome | biome: Human gut stool | place: China | collected 2011
ACTCTTTAGAGGCTTATCGGAATGCCCGGCGAACAGGAACATCATATTTCGTCTGCACCGTTTTTCTTTTCATAAACCTATAAAATCACGACTTGCGAGAGGACACTTATATCTGCCCTTCACAACCTAGGAACTGCACCACAGAATCTGCGACACTACGCCAATTAAACTCCGGTTTATTTGTAAAACCGCTTCAACGAATCCATGCGTGCACTCATATTTGCAAACATCGCATCTACGATCGTGATAGCTGCCATAGACTCCACGACAACAACGGCACGCGGTACGATGATCGGATCGTGGCGGCCTTTGATATTGATGTCGATCTCTTCACCGGATTTATTGACCGTGTGCTGGGTGGCAGAAATGGAAGGCGTCGGTTTGATCGTGGCGCGGAGAATGATATCGGAACCATCACTCATGCCGCCTAAGATACCACCGGCGTGATTTGTTTCTTTGGAAACAGAACCATCCGCTCCGATGCGGAAAGCATCGTTGTTGTTCTTGCCGGTTGCTTTGGCAACGTCAAAACCATCTCCAATCTCGAAACCTTTTACAGCGCCGATGGACATGACGGCTTTGGCGAGGTTTGCGTTCAGCTTTTCAAAGACCGGATCGCCGATACCTGCCGGAACACCGGAAATGATACACTCCACGACACCGCCGGAAGAATTTTGTTCAGCGATGCAGGCTTCCAGATAAGCCATTGCATTTTCTGCGGCATCGGCATCCGGCATGTACACCGGATTTTTCAGAATCTCTTCGGCATCGAAATGACGCGGATCGCATGCGATTGGACCAATGGATTTAGAATAGGTTATAAGTCTGATGCCAAGCTGATCCAAAATTTTGACTGCGATCGCACCGGCTGCCACACGTCCGATTGTTTCACGGCCGGAGGAACGGCCACCACCGCGGTAATCTCTGAAACCATATTTCATATCAAAGGTGTAATCAGCATGTCCCGGACGATAATAGGATGCAATTTCACTGTAATCCTTGGACTGCTGGTTTTTATTATATACAACAAGTGAGATTGGAGTTCCGGTTGTTTTTCCCTCAAATACACCGGATAAAATCTCAACGGAGTCATCCTCCTTACGCGGGGTAGTGAATTTGGACTGTCCCGGTTTTCTGCGATTTAAAAATTTCTGGATATCTTCCTCACAGAGAGAAAGTCCTGCCGGACATCCATCTACAACGACACCGACTCCTTTTCCGTGGGATTCCCCCCAGGTTGTTATTTTAAATATATTTCCAAATGTTGATCCTGCCATAGGTATGTGCTCCTTTATCACCAAATATAAAATGATTATAAAAGATTTCGCTTTGCGCGACAATAAGAATATGGTAAAATATAAAAAGTTGTAAAAAAATTTGTGAGGAGATGCCAAGAATGGAACAATACCCTGTGAGAAAAATAGAAAAACCGATCGACTGGTGCGTGACAGTGCCGGGGTCTAAGAGCATGACAAACAGGGCGCTTTTAATGGCAGCACTCTCGGATGGAACAGTGACATTAGACGGCGTGCTTTTTTCAGATGATTCCAGACATTTTATCAGCTCACTGACCGCGCTAGGCTTTGATGTTCTCGTGGAAGAGGAAAAAAGGCGTGTGACGGTAAAAGGAGAAGGCGGAACAATTCCGAAAAAAGAAGCAGAAATTGATGTTGGAAGTGCAGGAACAGCCGCCAGATTTCTGACAGCAATGCTTGGAATGTCAGATGGCAGTTATGTGATCCAGGCATCCGGGCAGATGAAAAAAAGACCGATGAAAGATCTGTTTGTCTTATTGAAGCAGACGGGTGCAGAGATTACATATCTGGAACAGGAAGGTTTTCTTCCTGTGAAAATTAATGGGCAGAGAAAAGACCAGAAGCTTACAGTCCGGCTTGACATCAGCAGGAGTACCCAGTTTTTGAGTGCCATGCTTTTGATTTCGCCGATGCTTCCGCAGGGACTGCATATTCAGATCACAAGTGAGAAGACGGATGGTTCTTATATCCGGATTACACGCAATATGATGGAAAACTGGGGTGTGCAGACGCAGTTTGATGGAAAGAATTATGAGGTGATGCCGGGGGCAGCTTATCATAAAACTACTTATGTCGTAGAACCGGATATGTCGGCGGCATGCTATTTTTATGGTGCGGCAGCGATCACCGGAGGAAAAGCTATAGTCAAAAATGTGCATATGGACAACACGCAGGGAGATAAAAAATTCTTAAATGTGTTGGAGCAGCTCGGCTGTAAAGTGACAGATACCGCAAAAGGGATCTGTGTGGAAGGCCCGGAACATGGAAATATTCATGGAATCGATATAGATATGAACGATTTTTCTGACCAGACGATGACGCTTGCGGCGATGGCGCCATACGCAGATGCACCGGTGCATATTTCACACATTGGCCACATCAGACTTCAGGAGTCTGACAGGATCCATGCGATCGTGACAGAACTGCGGCGTGCCGGTATCCGGTGCGAGGAAGAAGAAGACGCTTTGACCATTTATCCGGGAGTGCCGCATGCAGCTGTGATAAAAACATATGAAGACCACCGCATGGCAATGGCATTTTCACTGCTTGGTTTACGGACTGACGGAATCATAATAGACGATCCGCTATGCTGCAAAAAAACATTTGAAAATTATTTCGAACTGTTTACAATGTTGACACAAGAGTGATCATATACAATGAAAAAAAGAATTTTAGTACCATTGCGAGTGACACGTAGCGGAAGAGTGTTTTCGTTGATCTTGAACAATTGAAAGAAGAGTAGAATGAGTTTCGCAAACGCCTAAATATAATGGAAACAGGAAAGGAGTACAAAAATTGTACGAGTTATTAAAAGAAGAGGGAAGAGCCAAACGTGGAGTATTTCACACAGTGCACGGAGACATCCAGACCCCTGTGTTTATGAATGTTGGCACAGTGGCAGCAATCAAGGGAGCTGTCTCCACTGAGGATTTAGAACAGATCAAATGTCAGGTGGAATTATCGAACACTTACCATCTGCATGTGAGAACAGGAGATAAACTCATTAAGGAGATGGGCGGATTGCATAAATTCATGTCATGGAACCGTCCAATCCTTACGGATTCCGGCGGATTTCAGGTGTTTTCCCTTGCCGGCCTAAGAAAAATCAAAGAGGAAGGCGTTTATTTCCATTCTCATATTGACGGAGCCAAAATTTTCATGGGACCGGAAGAGAGTATGCAGATCCAGTCAAATCTCGGTTCAACGATTGCCATGGCTTTTGATGAGTGCGCACCGGCTCTTGCGGAACGCCCTTATGTGGAGGCATCCGTAGCGAGAACGACACGATGGCTGGAGCGTTGTAAAAAAGAAATGAACCGCCTCAATTCGTTAGAGGATACCGTAAATAAAAACCAGATGCTCTTCGGTATTAACCAGGGTGCGATTTATGCGGATATCCGTATCGATCATGCCAAGAGAATCTCGGAGCTCGATCTCGACGGCTATGCAGTCGGAGGTCTCGCAGTCGGGGAAACACATGAGGAAATGTACTATATTTTGGATGAGACAGTTCCTTATCTGCCGAGAAAGAAACCAACTTATCTGATGGGAGTGGGAACTCCGGCAAATATTTTAGAAGGCGTTGACCGCGGTATTGATTTCTTTGACTGTGTTTATCCGTCACGGAATGGCCGTCATGGACATGTATACACCAATCAGGGAAAGATCAATCTGTTTAACCAGAAATATGAAAAAGATATGCGCCCAATCGAGGAAGGCTGCCAGTGTCCGGCGTGCCGCAGATACAGCAGAGCTTACATCCGCCATCTGCTGAAAGCAAAAGAAATGCTTGGAATGCGTCTGTGTGTACTGCACAATCTTTATTTCTACAATACGATGATGGAAGAAATCCGGGATGCAATCGATGCCGGAAACTTCAAATCGTATAAGGAAGAAAAACTTTATAACATGGGACAGATCGACCGTGAAAAAGAAATGAGCAGACAGAAGAAGTTCCATTAAAAGGACAGATATTGTCTAAGACTAAATATTTTATAAAATTAATTGGAAAAGCTTGCCGAAACGCAAGGTTTTGTGTACAATGTTTTATAGTTTCTAAAAATATCAAAATACGATATTAGAGAGCAATAAGTTTTTAGGAGGAAGAAAGATGTTATCAATCTTGGCATCATCAGGAGCATCATCCGCAGCAGGAATGGGTGGAATGATCCTTTGGTTAGTTATTTTATTTGCATTTATGTATTTCTTCATGATCCGTCCACAGAAGAAAGAGACTCAGAAGAAAAATGCAATGTTATCGGAACTTGCAACAGGAGATACTGTTTTGACAACAAGTGGCTTCTACGGTACAGTTATTGATATCACAGACGATACAGTCATTGTTGAGTTTGGAAGCAACAAGAACTGCCGTATCCCAATGCAGAAATCTGCAATTGCAGCAGTTGAAAAACCGGAAGAAGCATAATGTAAATAGAGTGCTTTATCATAAGACGTCGGCAGTTGCCGGCGTCTTATCTGTATCTGAAAGAGCATCAGGGAAGTGGACTGCTTATGGAACTGCTGTTTCACGCATGATCCGGATCAAAATATGATGATGAAAGGGAAAGAAAATGGTTTGTCTTGAAAAGCTGGATAGAAGTGATTTTGAAGAAGTTTATCGTATTATGGAACAGAGTTTTCCGGCAGATGAGAGAAGAAAAAAGGAAGGACAGCAAAAACTTCTGGATGAAGAAAAATATGAGCTGCTCGGTGTAAGAAATGAGGGAGGGCTTCTGGCATTTTTAGCAGTCTGGGAGTTTGCGGAATTTGTCTTTATCGAGCATTTTGCAGTCAGTGAGAAAGCAAGAAACAGTGGGATCGGCGGAAAAATGTTAGAGGAACTGGCAAGGCAGAAAGCAGGAAAAGTTGTTCTGGAGGTGGAATTGCCGGAGGATTCCCTGAAAAAAAGAAGAATAGGATTTTATGAGCGGCATGGGTTCACTTTTAACGAATATCCATATATCCAGCCGCCGATGGGAGAAGACCGGCATGAAATCCCCCTGCGGATCATGTCAGCACCGGAACCGCTTTCAGAGGATGAGTTTCAGAGCGTGCGCACAGAATTATACGAAAGTGTTTATCATTATGTATGTGAGGAATGATAAGCTGTATTTTCTATAGGTAACAGTTATGACTATTATGAAAAAGAAAAATAGCAATGATAGTTGAAATGTTTCCAAAGATACTATATTATAGTCTTTATAAATACTGTCGGCAATTACTGTGCTAAAGTGAAAAAGATACGGATTCACAGAGGTGCACAGACAGGCTGTGAATTGAAAGAAAAGAGGGATTGGATATGGAGTGTCATATTGGTGTGATCTCAGGCGATGGAATCGGACCGGAGATCGTGGCAGAGGCGAAAAAAGTTTTAGATAAAGCAGGGGAGAAATACGGACATTCGTTTACGTATCAGGATATTCTGATGGGAGGATGTTCGATCGATGCGACAGGCGTGCCGCTTACCGATGAGGCAATTGCAGCTGCAAAGGCATCGGATGCAGTTCTGATGGGATCGATCGGTGGAAACACACAGACTTCCCCATGGTACAAACTGGCTCCGGAATTAAGACCGGAAGCAGGACTGTTAAAATTGAGAAAGTCTTTGAATTTATTTGCAAATTTAAGACCTGCTTATTTATATGAAGAATTGAAAGAAGCTTGTCCGCTCCGTGACGATATTATCGGAGATGGATTTGATATGATGATCATGCGCGAACTGACCGGAGGTCTTTACTTTGGGGCGAGAAAGACGGAGATGGTTGATGGTGTGATAACTGCAACCGATACACTTACTTACAATGAAAACGAGATCAGAAGAATCGCAAAGCGCGGATTTGATATCGCCATGAAGCGCAGAAAAAAAGTGACAAGCGTAGATAAGGCAAATGTTTTAGATTCCTCCAGATTATGGAGAAAAGTAGTGGAAGAAGTCGCAAAGGATTATCCGGAAGTTACTTATGAGCATATGCTCGTAGACAACTGCGCAATGCAGCTTGTCAAAGATCCAAAACAGTTTGATGTCATTTTAACAGAGAATATGTTTGGAGATATTTTATCAGACGAGGCAAGTATGGTGACAGGCTCTATCGGAATGTTATCCTCCGCAAGTCTGAACGATACCAAATTTGGTCTGTATGAGCCAAGCGGCGGTTCTGCACCGGATATCGCAGGAAAAGGAATTGCCAATCCAATCGCAACGATTTTAAGCGCAGCGATGATGCTCCGCTATACGTTTGATCTTGATAAAGAGGCAGATGCGATAGAAGCAGCCGTCAAACAGGTGTTAAAAGACGGTTACCGCACGATCGACATTATGCCGCAGGAAGATGCAAAGAAAGCATATGTAACACAGGTTGGCACATCACAGATGGGCGATCTGATCTGTGAGCGTATTTAATACAGAAAGATGGAATGGTATCACCTGAGGAGGAATATCCGGGCTGAATGATAATTTCAGGTGAGGGAAAGGAATGATAGAATATGAAGAGTGATAATGTAAAATCAGGGATGCAGCAGGCTCCACACAGAAGTCTTTTTAACGCACTGGGCTTTACAGAAGAAGAAATGAAAAAACCAATGGTAGGTATCGTAAGCTCCTACAACGAGATCGTACCGGGTCATATGAATCTGGATAAAATCGTAAATGCAGTGAAATTAGGCGTTGCAGAGGCAGGCGGTGTGCCGGTTGTATTCCCGGCGATCGCAGTGTGCGATGGAATTGCAATGGGACATATCGGGATGAAATATTCTCTTGTCACAAGAGATCTGATCGCAGATTCCACCGAGTGTATGGCACTCGCACATCAGTTCGATGCACTTGTCATGGTTCCAAACTGTGATAAAAACGTTCCGGGACTTTTGATGGCAGCAGCAAGAATCAATGTTCCGACTGTATTCGTATCCGGTGGACCAATGCTTGCAGGTCATGTGCACGGCAAAAAGAGAAGTCTTTCCTCTATGTTTGAGGCAGTCGGTTCCTACGCAGCAGGAACGATGACGGAGGAGGAAGTAAAAGAGTATGAAGAGAAAGTTTGTCCAACCTGCGGTTCCTGTTCAGGAATGTACACCGCAAACTCGATGAACTGTCTGACAGAAGCACTCGGTATGGGATTAGGCGGAAATGGAACCATCCCTGCAGTTTATTCAGAGCGTATCAAACTTGCAAAACATGCAGGAATGGCAGTCATGGATATGTACAATAAGAATATCCGACCAAGAGATATTATGACAAAAGAAGCAATCTTAAATGCCCTGACCGTAGATATGGCATTGGGATGTTCTACAAACAGTATGTTACATCTTCCTGCGATTGCCCACGAAGTAGGTTTTGATTTTGATATATCTTTTGCTAACCCGATCAGCGAAAAAACACCGAACCTCTGTCATCTAGCACCGGCAGGACCGACTTATATGGAGGACTTAAATGAGGCAGGCGGTGTCTATGCCGTTATGAAAGAGTTAGCAGACATTGGACTGATCAACACAGACTGTATGACCGTTACCGGAAAAACAGTCGGAGAAAATATTAAAAATGCAGTGAATAAGAACCCGGAGGTAATTCGTCCGGTTGACAATCCATACAGTAAGACAGGTGGTCTTGCAGTATTAAAAGGAAATCTTGCCCCGGATGGAGGCGTTGTAAAGCGTTCCGCAGTGGTAGATGAGATGATGGTGCATGAAGGTCCGGCAAGAGTGTTTGACTGTGAGGAAGATGCGATTGCTGCGATCAAAGGTGGAAAGATCGTGGCAGGTGACGTTGTCGTGATCCGTTACGAAGGACCAAAAGGCGGACCTGGCATGAGAGAAATGTTAAATCCAACCTCCGCAATTGCAGGAATGGGATTAGGTTCCTCCGTGGCACTCATCACGGACGGACGTTTTTCCGGTGCGAGCCGTGGAGCTTCCATCGGTCATGTGTCACCGGAGGCAGCAGTTGGCGGACCGATCGCTCTTGTGGAAGAGGGAGATATCATCAAAATCAATATCCCTGAGATGACCCTGGATATTGCAGTGTCCGATGAAGAGATGGCGGCACGTAAGGCAAAATGGCAGCCAAGAGAACCAAAAGTTACCACCGGCTACCTTGCGCGTTACGCATCTATGGTAACATCCGGCAACCGAGGAGCAATCTTACAGATTCCGGGAAAGAATGATTAAAGAAAAGAGGTTCATGTGTGCTTTCCGGATTTTGGAAGCATTGGTGAAGCAATTAGATATGGAAACACGAAAGGGGATTTAGAGAATGCAGTTAACAGGTGCGCAGATCGTGATCGAATGTCTGAAAGAACAGAAGGTTGATACTGTATTCGGATATCCGGGCGGCGCTATCTTAAATGTATATGATGAATTATATAAACATCAGAATGAGATCAGACATGTTTTAACTTCCCATGAGCAGGGTGCGTCCCATGCAGCGGACGGTTATGCGAGAAGTACGGGAAAAGTAGGTGTCTGTTTTGCAACAAGCGGACCGGGGGCAACGAACCTTGTCACCGGAATCGCAACCGCATATATGGATTCTGTTCCAGTGGTGGCGATCACCTGCAATGTAAATGTTCCATTACTTGGAAAAGACAGTTTTCAGGAGATCGACATTGCGGGAATCACAATGCCGATCACAAAACATAACTTTATTGTAAAGGATATTCATAAACTGGCAGACACGATCCGCCGTGCGTTTAAAATTGCGCAGACCGGAAGACCGGGCCCGGTTCTTGTGGATATCCCAAAAGATATCACGGCAGCGAAGACGGAATACAAGGCAAAAGAGCCGGAAGTGATCTCAGGAATTTCACAGACGATCACAGAGGAAGACTTAAACAAAGCGGTCAAGATGATCCAGAAGGCAAAGAAACCATACATATTTGTCGGTGGTGGAGCCGTGATCTCCGGCGCCAGTGAGGAATTAAAGAAATTTGTCAAAATGGTAGATGCGCCTGTCTGTGATTCCCTCATGGGAAAAGGAGCTTTTGACGGAGAGGATGATCTTTATACCGGAATGCTTGGAATGCATGGAACAAAAGCATCCAATCTCGGAGTCAGTGAATGTGATCTTCTGATCGCCATCGGCGTAAGATTTTCGGACCGCGTACTTGGCAATGCAAAGAAATTTGCAAGCCAGGCAGATATTTTACAGTTTGATGTGGATCCGGCAGAGATTAATAAAAATATCCAGACGGATGCGTCCGTGATCGGTGATATCAAAGAAATCCTGCTTCGTGTGAATGAGCGGCTGACACAGATGAACCATACGGAATGGATCACACATATCATGGATTACAAAGTAAAGTATCCACTGACTTATCCAAAAACCGGATTGTCAGGTCCTTATGTCATTGAGGAAATCTATAGAGAGACAAATGGGGATGCCATCATTGTGACGGAAGTAGGACAGCATCAGATGTGGGCGGCACAGTATTACAAATACAAAAAACCGAGAACACTTCTGACATCCGGTGGTCTTGGAACAATGGGGTATGGTCTTGGTGCTGCGATCGGTGCACAGATCGGATGCCCGGATAAACAGGTCATTAATATTGCCGGAGACGGATGTTTCCGTATGAATATGAATGAAATTGCAACTGCAGTGAGACAAAAATTACCACTCATCGAAGTGATCATTAATAACCATGTACTTGGAATGGTCAGACAGTGGCAGGATTTGTTTTATGAGAAACGTTATTCTGCAACCGTTTTAGATGACGGTGTAGATTATGTGAAATTGGCGGAAGCCATGGGTGCAACGGGCTATCGGGCAACGAATCGTGAAGAGTTTAACAAAGCTCTGAAGAAAGCACTTGCATCTGATACCCCGGTTGTAATAGACTGTATCATAAATAGTGATGACAAGGTATGGCCGATGGTTGCTCCGGGTGAAGCAATCAGTTCTGCTTTTACCGGGGATGACTTGAAAAAGAAACAGGAGGAGTAATGATTATGAGCAGAGTTTACAATTTTTCCGCAGGACCAGCCGTTCTGCCAGAGGAAGTATTGAAGGAAGCAGCAGATGAGATGTTGGACTATCAGGGCAGTGGAATGTCTGTTATGGAGATGAGCCATCGTTCCAAAGTGTATGATAACATCATCAAAGAGGCAGAGCAGGATTTAAGAGATCTGTTAAATATCCCGGACAATTACAAGGTACTGTTTTTACAGGGCGGAGCTTCACAGTTCTTTGCAGAGGTTCCTATGAACCTGATGAAAAACCGCAAGGCCGGATATATCTTAACTGGTCAGTGGGCAAAGAAAGCATTCCAGGAAGCAAAAATCTACGGAGAGGCAGTTGAACTTGCTTCTTCTGCAGATGAGACATTCTCTTATATCCCGGATTGTTCGGATCTTCCGATCACAGATGATATGGATTATGTATACATCTGTGAAAACAATACAATTTATGGAACAAAATACAAAAAACTTCCAAACACAAAAGGCAGGATTTTAGTATCCGATGTATCCTCCTGCTTTTTGTCTGAACCGATGGATGTCACAAATTACGGAGTTGTATATGGCGGCGTTCAGAAGAATATCGGTCCTGCCGGAGTTGTGATCGCAATCATCCGTGAGGATTTAATTACCGATGATGTCCTTCCGGGAACCCCAACCATGTTAAAGTGGAAAACACAGGCAGATAATGATTCCCTTTACAATACACCACCTTGCTACAATATTTATATCTGCGGCAAAGTGTTCAAATGGTTAAAGAAGATGGGCGGGCTTTCTGTGATGAAAGAGCGCAATGAAGAGAAAGCAAAAATCTTATATGATTTTTTAGACCAGAGCAGACTGTTCAAGGGAACCGTAAGAAAAGAAGACCGTTCCCTTATGAATGTTCCATTTGTGACCGGCAATGAAGAATTAGATGCCAAGTTTGTAAAAGAGGCAGCAGCAGCCGGATTTGTAAACTTAAAAGGACATCGTACCGTAGGTGGTATGAGAGCATCCATTTACAATGCAATGCCGAAAGCGGGCGTTGAAAAATTAGTAGAATTCATGAAGAAGTTTGAGGAGGAAAATGCATAATGTTCAAATATAATTGCTTAAATCCAATTGCATCCGTAGGATTAGATCTTTTCTCAAACGACTATGAAAAAGTAGAGGACTTAGGTCAGGCAGACGCAGCACTCGTAAGAAGTGCTGCCATGCATGATCTTGAACTTCCGGATTGCCTGCTTGCAGTAGCAAGGGCAGGAGCTGGTGTCAACAACATTCCTCTTGATAAATGTGCAGAAAAAGGAATCGTTGTATTCAATACTCCGGGGGCAAATGCAAACGGTGTAAAAGAACTTGTTTTTGCAGGAATGCTTTATGCATCCCGTGATATTGTAGGTGGTATCGACTGGTGCCTTGCAAATCAGAATGATGAGAACATTGCAAAAACAGCAGAAAAACAGAAAAAGAACTTTGCAGGAACTGAGATTTCAGGTAAGAAACTCGGCGTCATCGGACTTGGTGCTATCGGTGTGTTAGTTGCCAACGCAGCCATCCATATGGGTATGGATGTATATGGATATGATCCATACATTTCCGTCAGTGCAGCATGGAATCTTTCCAGAAGTGTCAAACATATCAGCAATGTGGAAGATATTTACCGAGAGTGTGATTACATTACGATTCATGTTCCACTTTTGGATTCTACAAAGAAGATGGTCAATGCAGAAGCAATTGCCATGATGAAACCAAATGCAATTGTTTTAAATTTTGCCAGAGACCTTCTTGTGGATGAAGAAGCTATGGTGGAAGCTTTAGCTGCCGGAAAAATCAAAAAATATGTATCTGATTTCCCAAATCCAACCACAGTCGGAGCAAAGGGATGTATCGTGACACCACATCTTGGAGCATCTACCGCAGAGTCAGAGGATAACTGTGCGATCATGGCAGTCAGAGAGATCCGTGATTATATGGAGAATGGTAACATTGTCCATTCCGTGAACTTCCCGGATTGTTCTATGGGCGCATGTACTACCGCAGGAAGAATCGGTATCCTGCATCGGAATGTAAGTGGTATGATCAGTCAGTACTCCACAACATTGGGAGATGCCGGAATGAACATTGCAGGAATGACAAACAAATCCAAAGGTGATTATGCATATGTATTGATCGATGTGGATTCACCTGTAACAGATGAAGTCATTCAGAAGTTAGAGAACATTGAGGGCGTCTTAAAAGTCCGTAAAGTAAAATAAAAAATGAGGGCAGAAAAATGTTGCTGACAGTTGGTACAACAGAGGCAGTGGAAGCCATTGCCGAAGCGCAGGAAAATCTTCAGGAGGTTGCAAAAAATCCCGGGATTCTCCGCACTTATTTTCAAAACCTTGTTCCGGATCTTTTGAATTTTGCACTGCAGGTTGTCATTGCGGTCATCGTATATGCAGTGGGAGCTAAACTGATCGGTCTGATCGTTAAGATCGTAAGAAAAACGATGGAGCGCAGAAATGCAGATGTCGGAGTGATACAGTTCCTGTCTGCAGTCGTGAAATATGCACTGTATTTTATCCTGATCCTGACAATCTTAAGCCTGTTTGGGATAGCAACTACCTCAGCGGTGGCAGTGCTCGGTTCCTGTGGTGTGGCGGTTGGTCTTGCACTGCAGGGAAGTCTCTCCAACTTTGCAGGCGGAGTGCTGATCCTTTTGCTAAAACCTTTTGTGGTAGGAGATTATATCATTGAGGGCTCAAATGAAGGAACGGTATACGAGATTTCTGTTTTCTATACCAAGTTAAAGACCGTAGACAATAAAATGATCGTGATTCCAAACGGTAATCTGTCCAACAGCAGCCTGGTCAATGTATCGCATATGGATAAACGGCGGGTGGACATTGTGGTAGGTATTGGTTATGAAGCAGATATCCGTACTGCAAAAAATATTTTATATGAGATCGGCAGAAATGATCCGGCAAGACTGCCGGAAGAGGACGTTGTGGTGTTCGTAGATAATCTTGGTGCATCTTCGGTGGACCTTGGTATCCGGATCTGGGTCAAAACAGCAGATTACTGGGATACGAAGTGGCGGTTGATGGAAAATATCAAATATGCACTGGATGAAAATCATATTTCGATTCCGTATCAGCAGATTGATGTGCAGATCAAGCAGTAAAATTTATTAATAGTTGTTGACAAAAAATCCGATGTATGCTAACTTCAATTTGTGTGACATGCACAAAAACATGTCAAATTTACAAAAAGGTTTTAGAGGTATTAGGAGGATTTTGTTATGCAGCAGGGAACTGTAAAATGGTTTAATGCAAAAAAAGGCTACGGATTTATTTCCGACGCAGATGGTAACGATGTATTTGTTCATTTTTCTGCATTAGACATGGATGGATTCAAAGAGTTAAAAGACGGTGAAAAAGTTGAATTTGAAGTGACAGAGGGAGCAAAAGGACCTCAGGCAGCAAATGTAAGACGCATCGGCTAATTCATAGATGAGAATCTGAAAAGCGGGGGACTGTAACACGGTATTCCTTAAGAATAGGGAATGGTTGTTACAGTCTTTTTTTGTTTCAGAAATTTTCGAAGATAAAAATAGGATAATGCCGCGAAGTGTGGTATACTATAGAACAGTATGTATTAGAGAGAGGACAGACAGATGCAGTTAAAAGATTTACAGGCATATGAAATTTTAGAAAAACGCCCGATCAAAGATCTCAATTCCGAAGGAATCATTCTCCGCCACAAAAAAAGCGGAGCGCGGATCGCAGTGATTTCCAACGATGATGACAATAAGGTCTTTTATATCGGTTTTCGCACACCGCCGGAGGATTCCACGGGGGTGGCACATATCATTGAGCACACTGTTTTGTGTGGTTCTGACAAATATCCGGTCAAAGATCCTTTTGTGGAACTGGTGAAGGGTTCCTTGAACACCTTTTTGAATGCGATGACTTATCCGGAGAAGACAATCTATCCGATCGCAAGCTGCAATGATAAAGATTTCCAGAATCTGATGAGTGTCTATATGGATGCGGTTTTTCATCCGAATATTTATAAATATCAGGAGATCTTCCAGCAGGAGGGATGGCACTATGAATTAGAGAGCGAGGATGCTCCGGTGACCATCAACGGTGTTGTATACAATGAGATGAAAGGCGCTTTTTCCTCACCGGATGATGTCTTAAGCCGTCAGATCATGACATCCCTTTTTCCGGACACGACTTATGCAAACGTTTCCGGCGGAGATCCTCTGCATATTCCGGAACTGACTTACGAGGAATATCTGGATTTCCACCGCAGATATTATCATCCTTGTAATTCCTACATTTATCTCTATGGAGATATGGATGTGGCAGAGAAGCTTGCGTGGATGGATGAAGCATATCTGGGGAAATATGAGGCAATCGGGCTTGATTCAGAGATAAAGCTTCAGAAACCATTTGAAAAACCAATCGAAGTGACACATAAGTATTCCATTTCTTCCACGGAATCCGAAGAAAACAATACCTATCTTTCTTATAACACGGTGATAGAAACAGCACTGGACGAGAAATTGTATCTCGCATTTGATATTTTGGATTATGCGCTGGTCAGTGCGCCGGGAGCACCGTTAAAACAGGCATTGATCGATGCCGGGATCGGTTCAGAGATCACAGGCGGATATGACAGTGGAACGCTGCAGCCGACATTTTCTGTGATTGCAAAAAATACCAATCCGCAGGAAAAAGAGCATTTTCTGGCTGTCATCCGTGAGACATTAGAAGGGCTTGTAAAAAATGGATTAAATAAAAAATCGCTGCTGGCAGGGATCAATAGTTCTGAATTCCGTTACCGTGAGGCTGATTTCGGACATTTCCCAAAAGGACTTTTATATGGGATCCAGTGTCTGGACAGCTGGCTTTATGATGATATGCGTCCATTCCTTCATCTGGAGGCATTAGATACTTACCGTTTCTTAAAAGAGCAGGTGGAGACAGATTATTTTGAGCAGCTGATTCAGAAGTATTTATTAAATAACAGGCATGCATCTGTTGTAATCATTGAACCTGAGAAAGGCTTAAATGCAAAAAATGAGGCTGCCTTAGAGAAAAAACTTGCGGAATATAAAGCGGGGTTATCAGAAGATGAGATCCGAAAGCTGATCGCAGATACAAAACACCTGAAGGAATATCAGGAGACACCTTCTCCAAAAGAAGATCTGGAAAAAATTCCGATGCTTGCGCGCTCTGATATGAAAAAGGAGGCAGCACCTTTTTATAATACAGAACTTTCAGTGAAAGGTATCCCGGTGGTACACCATGATATTTATTCGAATGGGATCATTTATCTGACCATGTTGTTTGATATTGCGCACGTTCCGGCAGAGGACATTCCGTATCTTGGCGTATTGAAGGCGGTACTTGGCTATGTGGATACAAAAAATTATTCCTATGCGGATTTTGCAAATGAGGTGAACATCCATACCGGAGGAATCAGCAGTACGATCGGTGTGTATCCGAGCGTGAAGGATAAAGATGATTATCAGGTGAAATTTGAGGTGCGCACCAAGGCATTATATGACAAATTGCCGGAAGCAGCTACATTGATGAAAGAAATGCTTTTCACCTCAAACATTGATGATGAAAAGCGTCTGTATGAGATTATTGCCGAGTTGAAATCAAGACTTCAGGTAAGCATCAGTTCCGCCGGACATTCCGTGGCTTCGACAAGAGCCATGACTTATTTTTCCAAGGCGGCTGCTTACAAAGATACGATCACATTCTATGAGACGCTGTGTGATCTGGAAGCACATTTTGATGAGAGAAAAGAAGCACTGACCGCAAAACTAAAAGAGATGGTTTCCTCAATTTTTACAAAAGAACATCTTCTGGTCAGCGTCACCTGCGAAAAAGACGGGGTTTCCATCGTAGAAGCAGAGCTGGAAAAATTCATTCCAATGCTATATGAAACTTCCGGGGAGGAAAAACGGGCAGAGATCGTTCCGGTTCAGAAGAATGAGGGATTTATGGATGCCTCCCAGGTACTGTATGTGGCGAGAGCCGGAAACTTCCGTGCACATGGCTTTGACTATCACGGTGCACTGCGCATTTTAAAAGTGATCATGGAGTATGATTACCTCTGGATCAATATCCGTGTGAAAGGCGGAGCATATGGCTGCATGAACGGTTATATGAAGAATGGAGACACTTATTTTGTCTCTTACCGTGATCCAAATCTGGAAAAAACAAATGAGATTTATGACGGAATCCCTGCATATATTGAGCAGTTTACTGCGGATGAACGTGACATGACAAAATATATCATCGGGACGATCAGTGATATGGATGTGCCAATGAATCCAAGCACGAAGGGCGATCGGTCCATGGCAGCTTATTTACAGAATATTTCGTACGAAGAGATCCAGAAAGAGCGTGATCAGGTGATCGGTGCGACGCAGGAGGATATCCGGGGACTCCGGGATATGATCGCATCTGTTCTCGCAGAGAATAATCTCTGTGTAGTCGGAAATGAGGAAACCTTGCAGGCAAGTGAAGGAATGTTTGGGGAAGTAAAACACTTGAATGAATCAGAACGATGATTGTGAAATTTACAATTATCTGAGTAAATAAATACAAAGAGAGGAAGTTTATGAACGAAAAATTTAAATCCGGATTTGTGACGATCATCGGAAGACCAAACGTGGGAAAATCCACATTAATGAACCATCTGATCGGACAGAAGATCGCAATTACATCGAACAAACCGCAGACGACCAGAAACCGCATCCAGACGGTCTATACGGATATGGAGCGTGGGCAGATCGTATTTCTGGACACACCGGGAATCCACAAGGCAAAAAATAAACTTGGGGAGTACATGGTAAATGTGGCAGAGCACACCTTAAATGAGGTGGATGTGATCTTATGGCTTGTGGAGCCGTCAAATTTTATCGGAGCAGGCGAGCAGCACATTATCGAGCAGTTGAAAAAAGTAAAAACACCGGTCATCCTGATCATCAATAAAGTGGATACCGTAGACCGTGAAAAAATCGTGGAATATATTGACACATACCGCAAAGTGTATGATTTTGCGGAGATTATCCCGGCTTCTGCACTTCGTGCAAAGAATCTGGACACGGTCATTGACATGATTTTCAAATATCTGCCGTATGGACCGCAGTTCTATGATGAGGATACGGTCACCGACCAGCCGGAGCGCGCTATTGTTGCGGAGATCATCCGTGAGAAGGCACTGCATGCGCTCGATGATGAGATTCCGCATGGAATTGCCGTTTATATCGACCGGATGAAGGGCAGAAAGGGACAGAATATCATTGACATTGACGCAACGATCGTCTGCGAGCGTGATTCCCACAAGGGAATTATCATCGGAAAAGGCGGTGCAATGCTCAAAAAAATCGGAAGCAATGCGCGTTACGAGATCGAGCGGTTATTGGATACAAAAGTAAATCTGAAACTTTGGGTGAAAGTGAAGAAAGACTGGCGTGACAGCGATTTTCTGATCAAAAATTTTGGATACAATAAGGACGAAATTTAAACCGTTGCCAATATTTAACGTGTATAAGGTTTTTCACAACGCAAATCCTATCTGTATACAGATGGCAGGAGGGAAAAACGATGGAGAAAACCTGGAACACTTTTTGGGAAACAGGACGGATTGACGATTATCTGGAGATATGCAGAGAAAAAGAGAGTGACAGAGAGCAGGAAGTAAGGCAGAATGGGGCAGAACCTTGTAATGACCGGAATGGTTTTAAATGCGATGCCGATTGGCGATTATGACAAAAGAATAACACTGCTCACGAGGGAGAGAGGAAAAATCACAGCATTTGCCAGAGGGGCAAGAAAACCAAACAGTCAGTTTTTAGCTGCGACAAATCCTTTCTCCTTCGGGGAATTTGAACTTTTCGAGGGACGTTCTACATATACAGTTGCCAAAGTGTCCATCCAGAATTATTTCCGGGAGCTTGCAGCAGATTTCAACGCTGCCTATTATGGATTTTATTTTCTGGAATTTGCAGATTATTATTGTCAGGAAAATAACGATGAGACAGAAATGTTAAAACTGCTTTACCAGACACTCCGGGCGCTCGAAAGCCCTGCTTTTTCCAACCGGCTTGTGAGATGTATCTATGAACTCCGGACACTCACAATCAACGGGGAAGCACCGAATGTGTTCGGGTGCACAAAATGCGGAAAAAAAGAGGCACTGCACTGGTTTTCGGGAAAGACGGCGCGCATGCTTTGCGATCACTGCGTGAATGAGTTAAGGCGGAAACCTGAAAATATGGCGGCGTTGCCGACCTATCAGAAAGTGCAGGAATCCACAGTCTATACCATGCAGTATATTATGACAGCAAAGCTTGCAAAACTTTACACGTTTTCTGTATCCGATCAGGTATTGTGGGAATTACAGCAGTGTATCAGGGAATACATGAAATATTATATCAACCATTCTTTTAAATCATTAAAAATTTTGGAAGAGGTTGAAAACATGATATAAAAATTGTATAATATCCAAGATTAACATTGAATGAAATAGAAAGAGGATGGAGTCTGTAACATGAAGAGATTAGGGTGTATTGGACTGACAATCATGATCTGCGCAGGTATGCTCGCCGGGTGTGGTTCCAGTCTGGAGGCAGACACAAATACCGTTTATGTTTCAAAACATGGCAAAGTAGTTTCAATGGATGTGGAACAGCTTGACCAGTCTTATTATGATGAGACGGAGCTGAAAGAGTTTGTGGATTCCGCAGTGGATGAGTACAATACAGAGAATGGAAAAAATTCTGTAAAAGTGGATGATCTGACCGTGGAAGATGGCACAGCAAAACTCCGGATGGACTATGAAACGGTGGATGATTATACAGCGTTTAATGGTGTGGAATTGTATGAGGGTAAAATCGTGCAGGCATTGGCTGCCGGGTATGATTTTGACACAGATTTTGCGGGCGTGGATAAAGACGGCAGTGTCACGGGAGTGACGAGATGGGATATTCTCGCACAGGAAGATCTGAAAGTTGTCATTATTAAGGCAAATACCGATGTGAAGATTGACGGCAAAATTTTATATGTTTCCTGCGATAACGTGACGGTGACAGGAAAAGATTCTGTTTCCATTAAAGAGGGAACCGGAATCGAGAAAACCTGGATCACGGAAGCAGAAGAAGTACCATCCACAGAGGCCGTCTTGGAGACAGAAAGTACGGAAGACGCAGGGGATGTCATTGAGGGAGAAGTGATCATAGGAACAGAGGAAGCTTCCGGCAATGATGTAGTCACAAATCTTTCCGGCGGTTCATCCGGTACAGATGTCTATACTTATATCATTTACAAATAGGCTCGCGATGATACAATAAATCATAAGTACGAGTTATAAATAATTGCATAATACAGCAATAATATAATAGAATGTGAGGAATTTATTATGGAAAAGACGATGGACAAAATCGTAGCACTTGCAAAATCAAGAGGATTTGTATATCCGGGTTCTGAGATTTACGGAGGTCTTGCAAATACATGGGATTACGGAAATCTTGGTGTAGAGTTGAAGAACAACGTAAAAAGAGCATGGTGGCAGAAATTCATTCAGGAAAACCCTTACAACGTAGGTGTTGACTGTGCCATCCTTATGAATCCACAGACATGGGTTGCATCCGGACATCTCGGAGGATTCTCTGATCCGTTAATGGATTGCAAAGAGTGCCATGAGCGTTTCCGTGCAGATAAGATCATTGAGGATTTTGCTGCTGAGAAGAACATTGAATTAAAGGGCTCTGTGGATGGATGGACACAGGAAGAAATGAGAGATTTCATCGAGGAACATCAGATCCCATGTCCTACATGTGGCAAACATAACTTCACAGACATCCGTCAGTTTAACTTAATGTTTAAAACATTCCAGGGTGTTACTGAAGATGCAAAGAACACAGTTTATTTAAGACCTGAAACAGCACAGGGAATTTTCGTAAACTTTAAAAATGTACAGAGAACTTCCAGAAAGAAAATCCCATTTGGAATCGGTCAGATCGGTAAATCTTTCCGTAACGAGATCACACCGGGTAACTTTACATTCCGTACCCGTGAGTTCGAACAGATGGAATTAGAGTTCTTCTGTGAGCCGGGTACTGATCTTGAGTGGTTCCAGTATTGGAGAGGATTCTGCCGTGACTGGTTACAGACACTTGGTATCAAAGAGGATGAGATGCGTCTTCGTGACCATTCACCGGAAGAACTTAGCTTCTACAGCAAGGGAACAACCGATATTGAGTTCTTATTCCCATTTGGATGGGGCGAGTTATGGGGTATCGCTGACAGAACAGACTATGACCTCACACGGCATCAGAACGTATCCGGACAGGATCTCACTTACTTTGATGATGAAAAAGGTGAGAGATATATCCCATATGTGATCGAGCCATCTCTTGGAGCTGACCGTGTGGTACTTGCATTCTTATGTGCTGCTTATGATGAGGAGAACATTGGTACAGAGGAAAAACCGGACATGAGAACCGTGCTTCATTTCCATCCGGCACTTGCGCCTGTTAAGATCGGTGTACTTCCATTATCCAAGAAGTTAAATGAGGGCGCTGAGAAAGTATATGCACAGCTTGCAAAGAAATATAACTGTGAGTTTGACGACAGAGGAAATATCGGAAAACGTTACAGAAGACAGGATGAGATCGGAACCCCATTCTGTGTTACTTACGATTTCGAGTCTGAGACAGACGGAGCAGTGACTGTCCGTGACCGTGATACGATGGAGCAGGAGCGTATCAAGATCGAAGATCTGGATGCATATTTTGCAAAGAAATTTGAATGGTAAGAGTTCCATAATATGGAATAGAATTTCAAATTGTGAAATGTGCATAAAAAATAGGCGAAAAGAAGCAAAAAAGTTGTTGCCTTTTGGTTAATGTGTGGTATTATAAGTATGTGCGTTTTGGAAAAACGCGCATACTTGTGACAGAAATAGAAAGATCATCTTTCTATTTTGAATAAAAGTTACAGTATTTTTTATTAGGAGGAATTATAAAATGGCAAACAAATGGGTTTATACCTTCAAAGAAGGTAACATGTCCATGAGAAACCTTCTTGGTGGTAAAGGTGCTAACCTTGCTGAGATGACAGAAATCGGTCTTCCGGTACCACAGGGTTTCACAATCACAACAGAGGCTTGTACTCAGTACTATGAAGATGGCCGTAAGATTAACGACGAGATCATGGCTCAGACTATGGACGGCGTTAAATGGATGGAAGAAGTTAACGGAAAGAAATTTGGGGATCTTAAGAATCCACTTCTTGTTTCTGTTCGTTCCGGAGCAAGAGCTTCTATGCCTGGTATGATGGATACAATCTTAAACCTTGGTTTAAATGATGAGGTAGTAGCAGCTATGATCGCTGGTAACCCAGATCCAGCATTTGAGCGTTTCGTATATGATTCTTACAGACGTTTCATCCAGATGTTCTCTGACGTTGTTATGGAAGTTGGTAAGAAATATTTCGAACAGCTTATCGATAAAATGAAAGAAGAGAAAGGTGTTCAGTACGACGTTGAACTTACAGCAGCTGATCTTAAAACATTAGCAGAGCAGTTCAAAGCTGAGTACAAGAACCAGTTAGGTTCTGATTTCCCTTCAGACCCAGTTGAGCAGTTAAAACTTGCTATTGAAGCTGTATTCCGTTCTTGGGACAACCCACGTGCAAACGTTTACCGTCGTGACAACGATATCCCATATTCCTGGGGAACTGCTGTTAACGTAATGCCAATGGTATTCGGTAACTTAAATAACGAGTCCGGTACAGGCGTTGCATTTACACGTGATCCAGCTACAGGTGAGAACAAACTTATGGGTGAGTTCTTAATCAATGCACAGGGTGAAGACGTAGTTGCCGGTGTTCGTACTCCAATGCCAATCGCACAGATGGAGCAGGAATTTCCAGAAGCTTACGCTGAATTCTTAAAAGTATGTGAGACTCTTGAGAATCACTACCATGATATGCAGGATATGGAGTTCACTGTAGAGAACAAGAAACTTTACATGTTACAGTGCCGTAACGGTAAGAGAACAGCTCCAGCTGCATTAAAGATCGCTTGCGACCTTGTTGATGAAGGACATAAGACAGAGGAAGAAGCAGTATTAATGATCGATCCTCGTAACTTAGATACATTATTACATCCACAGTTTGATGCTGCTGCATTAAAAGCTGCAACTCCACTTGGAAAAGGTCTTGGAGCATCTCCAGGAGCTGCTTGTGGTAAAGTTGTATTTACAGCAGAAGATGCTGAGACTTGGAATGCAAGAGGAGAGAAAGTCGTATTAGTACGTCTTGAGACTTCTCCAGAAGATATCACTGGTATGAAGGCTTCCCAGGGTATCTTAACAGTACGTGGTGGTATGACATCCCACGCAGCCGTAGTTGCACGTGGTATGGGTACATGCTGTGTATCCGGATGTGGCGATATCGCTATGGACGAAGAAAATAAGAAATTCACATTAGCTGGAAAAGAGTTCCATGAAGGAGATTACATCTCTATCGATGGTACAACAGGTAACATCTACGATGGAGCTATCAAGACAGTTGATGCTACAATCGCTGGTGAGTTCGGTCGTGTTATGGCATGGGCTGACAAATACAGAACATTAAAAGTTCGTACAAATGCAGATACTCCAGCAGATGCTAAGAAAGCTCGTGAGCTTGGTGCAGAAGGTATCGGACTTTGCCGTACAGAGCATATGTTCTTTGAGGAAGACAGAATTGCTGCATTCCGTGAGATGATCTGCTCAGATACAGTAGAAGAAAGAGAAGAAGCACTTGCTAAGATTCTTCCTTACCAGCAGGGAGACTTCGAGGCTCTCTATGAGGCACTTGAAGGAAATCCTGTAACAATCCGTTTCTTAGACCCACCACTTCATGAGTTCGTTCCTACAGAGGAAGCTGACATCGAGAAGTTAGCAAAGGCTAAGAATAAGAGCGTAGAAGAAATCAAAGCTATCATTGATTCACTTCACGAGTTCAACCCTATGATGGGACATCGTGGATGCCGTCTTGCAGTAACATATCCTGAAATTGCTAAGATGCAGACAGCAGCAGTTATCCGTGCAGCAATCAATGTAAAGAAGAAACATCCAGACTGGACAGTAGAGCCTGAAATCATGATTCCACTTGTTGGAGAGGTTAAAGAGCTTAAGTATGTCAAGAAGGTTGTTGTTGAGACAGCAGACGCTGAGATCGCAGCAGCAGGCATCGATATGAAGTACGAAGTTGGTACAATGATCGAGATTCCAAGAGCTGCACTTACAGCTGATGAGATTGCTAAAGAGGCTGAGTTCTTCTGCTTCGGTACAAACGACTTAACACAGATGACATTCGGTTTCTCTCGTGATGATGCAGGTAAGTTCCTTGATGCTTACTATGATGCTAAGATTTTCGAGAGCGATCCATTTGCAAAACTTGACCAGACAGGTGTTGGTCAGCTTATGGAAATGGCTGTAGAAAAAGGAAAGAAAGTTCGTCCATCACTTCACTGCGGTATCTGTGGTGAGCACGGTGGAGATCCTTCATCAGTTGAGTTCTGCCATAAGATTGGTCTTGACTATGTGTCATGCTCACCATTCCGTGTGCCTATCGCAAGACTTGCAGCAGCACAGGCAGCTATCGCTGAGAAAGCAGCTAAATAATTATAGCTGAAAAAGTAGATTTTCGTAGAGATATTCTACAAAATATAGTGATTAAACAACATAGACCGTCAATGCACTAAGATTAGTGTGTTGGCGGTCTTTTTATTTTCAGGGATAAGTATTTTGGGGAGGAGTGTATGAAAACTGACTGATTACAGTATTGATGTGTTTAGCAATTATAAAAATAGGTATTTGATACTATTTTTTTGAAATATTGATAAGTTGTAAAAATTGTGGAGTTTTTTGGATTATAGTATTTGCACATAAGATTAATTCGTGCTTATATTATAATCCATTATTGTTTTTAAGAGATAATTATTCATTTTTTCAAGGGGAATAGATAGTTTCATGTTAATGTCGTTGTCTGCCAGAAGTGCAACAGCAAAAAGATTTGCTTCAAATTCAATATTAGTCATAACATTAGAACTTGTCGTGGCAAAATAATTTATGCACTGTTCATGTAATAACGCATGACCTAGTTCATGTGCACATAATATTTTTTTAGCTTTTTCACTGTATTTGTTATTGATTGATATTGTAGTTGGGTATCCTGGCATTTTAATAGTATGTGCAGTAAAATCTTTTACGCACGAATCTGTATGTATTACTGAAATACCAAGTCGTGTGGCTATTTCGTATGGGTCATTGATTTTCCAATTTTTCTTGATTGACCTAGCCATTTCAATTATATCCTGTGCTTTCATAAATCCCCCTGTGTTTATATATTTTTATATTTATAGCTTGCTATTTGAGAATAAGCCACGAATGGTGGTGGCACAGGGAGGAATAAATAAACTGAGGGAAAATGTTGATACGCTGTTGGTTATTCCTAATGAAAAGCTTCTTTCTATTTCGGAAAAGTCCCTCACATTATGTGATGCGTTTGAATTGGCGGACTCTGTATTGAAAGATACAATTCGTGGAATTTCAAATATTGTTTATAATTGTGGAAATATTAATATTGATTATAACGATGTTAAAACAACCTTGGAAAATAAGGGAACAGGTCATTTTGGAATAGGAACTGTTGAACGTGACGGGTCAATTATAGAAGCAGTAAAACAGGCGGTAAACTGTCCGTTGCTGGAGACAGATATTGCAGGAGAAGAAGTAAACATTATATGGGGAACAGTGTCAGAAGAAGAGAGTGATAAAATTGTTGTATCACTTTTTGCAACAGGTATGCCGGAAAAGGAAGTAAGACATACGGCATTAGGAGAGCACATGGATAATCCGAACCGTAACAATATCGCACCTAAAAGAGATGATACGGAAGTTATACAGATACCGCCTTTTTTAAAAAGACATTCAATCAGATAAAAGAGAGGGAAAATAGACGGAAAGCTGCTCTGTTACTGTTTGTATATTAAGTATAAATAGTAGAATTTTGAATATTTTAATATTGTCAAAGAAGCAGCAGAACTGATTGCAAATATAAAGTTGATACAAATTTTCTCATTGAAACAAAATGCCTGTTAGAATATAATGTGAAATATAATACTTTGTCAAGTTATAGTAATGAAAGTAAAGAAGATATAATAAACATAATCTGTCAGCTTGGCATAAAATTGAAGTTGTATAATTAACAAATAAACTGTGGAGGATGAAAATGATAACAGGTGAACTTAAGAATAAAATAGATAAAATATGGGAGATATTTTGGACGGGTGGTATTACAAATCCGCTTGATGTTATTGAGCAATTTACATATCTGTTGTTTATAAAGCAGTTGGATGATGTAGAGACAACTAAGGAAAATGAGGCAAATTTTCTGGGATTTGAATATGAGTCCATGTTTCCGGGGGATTGCCAGAAATACAGGTGGAGCAAGTTTAAAAATTTAGGCTCTGCCGATGAAATGTATGACCTTGTGTTGAACGGTGTATTTCCGTTTATTAAAAATCTGCATCAGGATGGCGATTCGGCATATTCTAAATATATGGGTGATGCAATATTCAAGATACCGACGGCGGCAATGCTTTCAAAAATCGTTGATGGAATTGACAATCTCGGAATTGGTGACGAAAAAGATACCGACACTGACTCAAAGGGAGATTTATATGAGTATCTTTTGTCAAAAGTTGCAACGGCAGGAACTAACGGACAGTTTAGAACTCCGCGTCATATAATTAAGATGATGGTGGAATTAGTACAGCCAAATCCGGATGATGTGATAATCGACCCGGCAATGGGTTCAGCAGGATTTTTGATAGAAGCACAGGAGTACCTGCGAAAGTATCATGAGGAGTCATTTTATGATGAAGCATTTAAGGAGCATTTTGCTAATCATATGTTTTATGGAAATGACATGGATAGAACAATGCTCCGCATCGGAGCGATGAATATGCTTCTTCACGGAGTGGACAATCCTAATATTTCTTATAGGGATAGTTTATCCGAGCAAAATAAGGATGTTGAAAAGTATTCACTTGTACTGGCAAATCCACCATTTAAGGGAAGTTTGGATTATGAAGCTGTTTCGGCAGATTTGTTAAAGGTAACAAAAACAAAGAAAACAGAGTTATTATTTTTGGCATTGTTTTTGAGAATACTAAAAAAGGGCGGACGGGCAGCCGTTATCGTGCCGGATGGAGTGTTGTTTGGCAGCAGTAAAGCACATAAACAGATAAGAAAAGAAATTATAGAAAATAATAAACTGGATGCAGTTATCTCTATGCCAAGCGGTGTGTTTAAGCCATATGCAGGAGTGTCAACTGCGATATTGATATTTACAAAGACCGGTTCGGGCGGAACAGACAAAGTCTGGTTTTATGATATGAAAGCCGATGGTTACAGTCTTGACGATAAGAGACAGGAAGTGAGCGAAAATGACATTCCGGATATAATTGACAGATTTAAAAATCTTGAAGGGGAAACAGAGAGGGAGAGAACTGAGCAAAGTTTTATGGTCGATTTTGACGAAATAAAAGCTAATGGATATGACCTTTCCATCAATAAGTATAAGGAAATAGTATATGAACCGGTTGAATATGAGCCGACGGATGTGATTTTTGGGAAAATTGAAAAGATAGAGAGTGAAATTCAGAAAGAAATGTCAGAATTGAAAAAGTTGTTAGAGTTGTGATGGAGGGGGGACGAATATGGACAAAGACCCATTTAGGGAATATACAAATATGCAGGACAGATAAGAGATTACAATGTTACAAAAAAGAATGGGTACTTGATGGTGCAACTGTTCAAAAAGGTATTCACGAAACTACTGAGTAACTGGAATTGTTTCTTAGAGATTTATTGTTGAATGAAAAAATAAACTTAATAATCGAAATTTGGAGGTAAAAAACATGAGGAAACTCGATAATTTTATTGACATGATGACCGGACACTTTAATAACAAAGAGCAATTTGATAAGATGCAGAAAGAAGGTAAAATATATCCTTATGCAGAACACATTAATACAATCTGTAATGGAAAAATTTTGAACCTTCCTAAAGATTTTAATGGTAAATTTATTGTTGAGGAAAGCTACTATGAGACAAATGGGAAACGCCATGCTTCCCCGCATCTTTTCCTTATTACAGAGAGGGAAGATGGAATTGTACTGTCTTCTTATGAAATACCTGAAGGAGAGGATAAGAGTACATTTTCATATGGTTCTATGAAAAATGTTGATTACACTGAATTGAAAAAATCCGAAAAATTTACTCCTGCACTCTATCATGAAAAGGATGGAATCTGGGAAGGAGGCAGTATAAGCCAGTTTACTCCGGTAATGATGTTTAAGCTATGGGAAAAGTTTTCCGATAGCTGCCTGGAAGTATCTGAAAGCATGGAAATTAACGGAAAAAGAACTTTTGGATATGATGAACCAATTATTTATAAGCGAGCGTAAAGCGAGGGATGCTTCTTGACTGAAAGTCAAGGAGATGAGGTATAGAAAGGCTGAATGATTTGATAAATTCGGATTTGTGAGGAGGATGGAAAAAGTGAGATTGACAGATATATGTGATTTTCAAGGTGGTTCACAGCCGCCAAAAGATGAGTGGTTATTTGAAAAGCAAGAAGGATATATTCGTATGCTTCAAATACGAGACTTTACTCAGAGTGAAAAGGTGGTTCCGGAATATGTAAAGATAAGTAAGAGTACAAAGATATGTCAAGCAGATGACATTTTAATAGCAAGATATGGTGCATCAATTGGAAAAATATTGACAGGACTATCCGGGGCGTATAATGTAGCAATAATGCGTGCAATTCCCGATACACATATGCTTCAAAAAAAATATTTATACTATTATTTGAAATCTCCGTATTTTCAAACTGCAATATTAAATGTTGGTTCAAGAGCTGCACAGGCAGGATTTAATAAAGAAGACTTATCTAAGTTAGAAATTAAATGTCCTTTATTGTCAGAACAAGATAGTATTATAGATATATTACAAAAGGTTGAGTCTATTATTGGTAAAAGAAAAAAAGAACTTATATTTTTAGACGAATTGGTGAAAGCCCGATTTGTCGAGATGTTTGGAGATGTAAATATTAATGATAAAAATTGGAATTGTGAGCTATTAGGAGAACTTTGTACTATCGTTAGAGGTGGATCACCAAGACCAATAGAGCAATTCCTAGGTGGAAATGTTCCTTGGATTAAGATTGGTGATGCAACATATGGGGATAGTATTTATTTAAATTCTACAAAGGAACATATTATTGAAGAGGGGGTAAAAAAGAGCAGATTTGTAAAGGCAGGGAGTCTAATATTTGCAAATTGTGGAGTGTCTTTAGGATTTGCGAGAATTATCACTTTTGATGGATGCATTCATGATGGATGGCTTGCAATGGAAGATATTGATGAGAGGCTAGATAAAGTATTTTTATTGCAAGCGTTAAACCAAATGACAGAGCATTTTAGGGCAATAGCTCCAGTTGGAACTCAGCCTAATTTAAACACAGCAATAATGAAAAAATATAAACAAGTAATACCGCCCATTGAATTGCAAAGAAAATTTATTAGATTTCTAGAACAGATAGACAAATCAAAAGTTGCAATTCAAAAGTCATTAGATGAGACACAGATTTTGTTTGACTCATTGATGCAGAAATATTTTGGGTGAAAAATTGAAAGGAAACAGAATTTATGATTTTATATCATGGAAGTAATGTGCAGGTAAGTATGCCTAAAATACTTGTTACTAATAGGATGCTTGACTTTGGTGCCGGTTTTTATACAACATCTAATAGACAGCAGGCTGTTAAATGGGCGAAAACACAGGCTATTCGACGAAGAAAAGGGAAGCCGATTGTTTCTATGTATGATTTTGATGAAGAAAAACTGGACGGAATATCTGTTTGTAGATTTGAATCGGCTGATAAAGAGTGGTTAAATTTTGTTGCTGATAATCGTAAAGGAAAGTATGTTGGTGAAAAATATGACTTGGTAATAGGACCGGTTGCAAATGATAATACTATGCCTGTTATAAGTAATTATATGTCTGGAATAATTGATGAAAAAACAGCATTGATTTTGTTAAAACCTCAAAAGCTTTCAGACCAATATGCTTTTTTAACAGAAAAAGGAATTTCAATATTAAGATTTTTGGGTGGTGAGAATGTATGACAAAAAGGACAGAACCATCAATTCTTCAAAATTTCGATACGGAAATTGCGGAGTTGATAGCAAAAAATCGTGGAATTTCCATAATGGACGCTCTTAGGATATTTCTTGCATCTAAAACGCATGAAATGTTAGAGAATGACGAAATGAAATTGTGGTATTTTAGTCCGTTGGCGGTTTTTGATATGTGGGAAAATGAAGAAGCAACAGGAGATCCGGGAAATTCTTTATATTTGCGAGGTGATGAGATTGAGTAAAGAATTTAGATTTTTTACATTTTTAATTGAAAGCTATGCAAGGGAAAAAAATATGTCGGCATCAGATGTTTTAAAAATATTAGATGAAAAAAATCTTACCGATTTTATTTTTAATATGTATGAAATATATCATGTAGAAGCCATAGAAAACGCATATATGGACATTGACAGCCTTATCAAAACAGGAAAAACAGCATGGTAACTATGATAAAATTCGGTTAATTAATATGTGGGCATAATATAATTTTGAATTTTTATTACGAATTTATAAAGCAAGAATTTTTTCTTGCAATTTATTGCTATTGCAAATGCAGGTGTAGGATGTTGGTATCTTTGAAAGGAGATATTAACATGGAAGAAAAAATAGTATTAGTATTAAATGAAATGTCAGAGTATTTAACAGTAGAACAGATGAAAAAACTGCAGGAAGTAATAGTGAAAACATTTGCAGAAAATGAAGCACCTAAAACCGAAATATCAAATGATGAGTTTTTAAAAATGTTTCTTGATGCAAAGAGGATAGAGGGATGTTCAGACCGAACTATTAAATATTATAGAGTCACGATAGAGCATTTGTTAAAAAATGTGGTAAGTCCTATCAGAAAAATAACAACGGAAATGATGAGGGCATATCTTGTTGATTATCAAAAAATAAATAATTGCGGAAAAACGACGGTAGATAATATACGAAGAAATATTTCAAGTTTCTTTTCATGGTTGGAAGAAGAGGATTATATTTTAAAAAGTCCGATGCGGAGAATACATAAAATTAAAACTCAAAAAACAGTAAAAAACATTATCTCGGATGAAGAAATTGAGAAATTGCGTGATAATTGCAAAAATATCCGTGATACGGCAATGATTGATTTGCTGTATTCTACCGGGATAAGGGTAGGCGAGCTTGTAAAATTGAATATTGAGGATATTGATTTTTCGGAGAGAGAATGTGTTGTTTTCGGAAAGGGAGATAAGGAAAGACGGGTTTATTTTGATGCAAAGTCAAAAATACATTTGAAAAATTATATAGAAAGCCGCAAAGATAACAATCCGGCTTTGTTTGTAACTTTAAATGCACCATATGACAGACTAAAGATAAGCGGAGTCGAAATAAGAATACGGGAATTGGGGAGAATGTTAAATTTAGAAAAAGTTCATCCACATAAATTCAGAAGAACAATGGCAACGAGAGCGATAGATAAAGGGATGCCGATAGAGCAGGTGCAAAAAATACTTGGACATTCTCAGATAGACACAACAATGCAATATGCAATCGTAAATCAAAATAATGTAAAGGCATCTCATAGGAAATATATAGCTTAAACAGATTTTAGCAAAGCGAAAAGATTTATAAATTCATCTTCAATGACAAGAGTTTGCTTCGGATTGACCGAGCGTAAAGCGAGGGATGCTTCTTGACTGCAAGTCAAGAAGATGGGGTATAGAAATGCTGAAAACTCGGTAACTTCGGATTTGTGAGGAGGATGGAAAAAGTGAGATTGACAGATATATGTGATTTTCAAGGTGGTTCACAGCCGCCAAAAGATGAGTGGTTATTTGAAAAGCAAGAAGGATATATTCGTATGCTTCAAATACGAGACTTTACTCAGAGTGAAAAGGTGGTTCCGGAATATGTAAAGATAAGTAAGAGTACAAAGATATGTCAAGCAGATGACATTTTAATAGCAAGATATGGTGCATCAATTGGAAAAATATTGACAGGACTATCCGGGGCGTATAATGTAGCAATAATGCGTGCAATTCCCGATACACATATGCTTCAAAAAAAATATTTATACTATTATTTGAAATCTCCGTATTTTCAAACTGCAATATTAAATGTTGGTTCAAGAGCTGCACAGGCAGGATTTAATAAAGAAGACTTATCTAAGTTAGAAATTAAATGTCCTTTATTGTCAGAACAAGATAGTATTATAGATATATTACAAAAGGTTGAGTCTATTATTGGTAAAAGAAAAAAAGAACTTATATTTTTAGACGAATTGGTGAAAGCCCGATTTGTCGAGATGTTTGGGGATGTAAGCATAGGTGATTATAGGTATGAAACTAGAAAACTTGGAGATGTTGCGAATATTGGCTCAAGCCATAGAGTGTTTACTACAGAGTTTGTTGAAAGTGGAATTCCGTTTTATAGAGGTAAAGAAATAGCAGAGTTAGCAAAGGGGACAAAGCCAACTAATTTATATTACATATCAGTGGAACACTACAATAGACTTACAAATGATGATACAAAACCGCAAATAGGTGATTTATTGATGCCGTCAATTTGCAATAAAGGTCAGGTTTGGATGGTAGATACAACTGAACCATTTTATTACAAAGATGGTCGAGTGCTTTGTATATCGCCTGATAGAAATATATTTAATACAAAATATCTAGAGTATTTTATGAAAGCAAAAACATTAGTGGAATATCCAAAACTTGGTTCTGGTTCAACTTTTGCGGAATTTAAGATTTTTTTATTAAAAGATATTGATATATTAATACCGCCTAGAAATATACAAGATGAATTTGCCGACTTCGTCCATCAGATAGACAAATCAAAAGTTAATTATTACTATAAAAACAGAAAAGACGGTTTTCCACCATTATTGTTTATATATAGTGTGACAACAATAATTAATCTATCAGACTACTAAAACAATATCGAAATGCAGTTGATTTCCCAAACCACCTTGTTTATAATAATATCAAGACAAAAATTTTCAGTATGCTTTACAGAGGATGTGAGTGTTATGTGTAATCTGAGTTTAGGAATAGAGGAAAGAGCTGAGGCGAGAGGAGAGGCGAGAGGAGAGTCGATAGGAGAAGCCAGAGGTAAACTAATCGGAGAAAAGAAAAGCAGTGAAAAGATTATTATGAATATGTATAATAACAAATTTACATTAGAGCAAATATCACTTGCAACTCAAAAAAGTATTCACGAAATTAAGGAGATAATAAAACAGAAAAACTCGGCAGTGGTATAAAATCATATAAATAAGACTTCATTTACATTAGTTAAATTACAATAATGTACTAAAGCTGTCAGGGGAGGGTGACTATGGCAACAAATTTTGATTATTTATTGGAAAAAGAATTGTTTGGGGAGTTTGCCGAGCAGGCGGTTGAGGCGGAGAAAGCTATAGCTATATCACCTGCTACCTGTGCGATATTGTCAAGGAGAGCACTTGAGCTTGCTGTCAGATTCGTTTATTCTTATGATTATGATTTGAAACTGCCATATAGAGATAATGTCTCAAGTTTGATTCATGAGCAGACTTTCAGGGATATTATTGAGCCGGGATTGTTTGGAAAGTTAAAGTATGTAATAAAGTTAGGCAATATTGCCGTTCATACCAACAACAGCATTAAGCGTGATGATGCATTGTTGTCACTCAGGAATCTTTTTTGTTTTTGCGACTGGATTGATTATAGTTATTCTAAAGAATATCACAATAGGACATTTAAAGAAAATATTGTTCCGACAGGCAAAGAGGAGTCGGTAAAGGCTTCAAAATTAAAAGAATTATATGAGTCCTTGTCGGGCAAGGATAAAAAGCTTGATGAAGTTTTAAAAGAAAATGAAAATCTCCGTATTGAGATGGCAAAACTGCGTGAGGAAAATATAAAGAACAGGACTTATCAGGTTGACGAGATAAGCGAAGCTAAGACACGCAAGTATTACATAGATTTAGAATTAAAAGAAGCAGGATGGATTATCGGAAAGAATGTGACTGAGGAAGAAGAAGTTACAGGTATGCCAAATGCAAGCGGAATAGGTTATGTAGACTATGTGCTTTGGGGGAAAGATAATTTGCCATTGGCTGTGGTAGAAGCCAAGAAATCAACTGTTAATCCTAAAGTTGGCAGTCATCAGGCTAAGTTGTATGCGGATTGTTTGCAAAATAAATATAACCAAAGACCGTTGATTTTTACTACAAACGGTTTTGAATTTTACTACAAAAATGATTATATGAATTATGCTGAGAGAGAAGTTTCGGGATTTTTCACTCAGGATGAATTACAGTTAGAGATTGACAGAAGAAAATTAAGAACACCTTTGGTTAATGTGGAAATCAATGATAAGATTACTGACAGACCATATCAGAAAGAAGCAGTTCTGGCTGTTTGTGATGCTATTGAAAAAAGACATAGAAAAATGCTGATAGTACAGGCTACAGGTTCGGGAAAAACAAGAGTCAGTATCAGCATTGTTGATGTGCTTAGAAAACATAATTATATTAAAAACATTCTTTTCCTTGCAGACAGAACGGCACTTGTGCGACAGGCTAAGAAGAATTTTTCAAATTTACTGCCTGATTTGACCTGTTGCAATCTGCTGGATTATAAAGACGACCCGGAAAATTCTAAAATGATTTTTTCTACATATGCGACAATGATGAATATGATAGATGAAAAGAAAAATAAGTTCGGAGAAAAATTGTTTACACCGGGACATTTTGACCTGATAATCATTGATGAAAGCCATCGAAGTATATATAAAAAATATCAGGATATTTTCTTTTATTTTGATGCTATGCTGATTGGCATGACAGCGACTCCAAAAACAGATGTTGATAAGGATACATATGCGATTTTTGACCTTGAGCGTGGCAACCCTACTTTTGCATATGAACTTGAAACAGCAGTTGAAGAGGGCTATCTTGTAAATTATTCCACGATTGAAACTAATTCTAAATTTATTGACAATGGTATTTGCTATAAGGATTTGTCTGAGGAAGAAAAAGAAGAATTTGAAGATACTTTTGACGATGACCCGGTGATTGAAGATACGGTTTTGAGTTCAGAACTTAACACATGGGTGTATAACACAGACACTATAGACAGCGTTTTATCGGTTTTGCTTGACAAAGGAATTAAAGTTGAGGGAGGAGACAAGCTCGGCAAAACGATTATTTTTGCTAAGAATAATCGCCATGCGAAAGCTATTGTTGACAGATTTTTGGCGAGATTTCCCGAATACGGTGGGGATTTTATCAAGGAAATTGACTATAGCATCAAGTATGTTGATTCGCTTATTGACGATTTCAGTGATAAAAATAAAATGCCGCAGATAGCAGTTTCAGTGGATATGCTTGACACGGGTATTGATATTCCTGAGATTACAAATCTTGTTTTCTTTAAAAAGGTTAAAAGTTATGCTAAATTCTGGCAGATGGTAGGTCGTGGAACAAGACTTTGCAAGGATTTGTTTGGCGAGGGACTTGATAAAGAAAAGTTTTTGATTTTTGACTGGTGCAGAAATTTTGAATATTTTCGTGCAAATAAGAACGGTACGGAGTCAGGAATACAGGAGTCGCTTGCCGAAAAAATATTTAATGTGAAAGTGCAGATTACAAGAGAATTGGAAAAACCGGAAAATGAAAAGTATTCAAAGTACAGAAATGATCTTGTTTCAGGTATGCACCATATAGTGATGGATATGAATGATGACAGTTTTCGTGTTAAAAGGCATTTACGGTATGTTGAAAAGTATCGAAATCTTAGTAATTGGCAGTCATTAGAAGCTAATAGCGTGTCAGAGTTAAAAAATCATGTAGCACCGTTGGTTATGCCTGAAAAGAGCGATGAGTTAGTCAGAAGATTTGATTATCTTATGCACACTATAAATCTCGGCATATTGCAGAGGAAAAATATTTCCAAGCCAATAGATACGGTTGTAAAAACGGCAGTTTTATTGTCGAAGAAATATAATATTCCTGCAGTTCAGGAACAGAGAGATGTTATTGAAAAAGTACAGAAAGAGGAATTTTGGGAAAATGCCACGATAATTGAAATCGATTATGTCAGGACATCGATTCGCAATCTTCTTCAATATATAGATAAGATAAAAAGAAATATTTATTATACGAATTTTACTGATAAAATCAGCGAACCGGTAGAGGGACAGCCGATAAGTGCAGCAAATAATCTGAAAAATTATAAAAAACAGGTTGAGTTTTATCTTAAGCAGCATCAGGACACGCTTGCCGTACACAAACTCCGCAATAATGAGAAATTAACCCGTACGGATTTAGATACACTTGAACATATATTGTGGACGGAGCTTGGAAGTAAAGCCGATTATGAAAATGAGTACGGAGATACACCGGTAGGCAAAATGGTAAGGCGTATCGTGGGTCTTGACCGTGAAGCCGTAAATAAGGCATTTAATGAGTTTTTAAACGAGGAAAGACTGAATGTAAATCAGTACCGTTTTGTAAGACTTATAATTGATTATATTGTGAAGAATGGAAATATTGAGGATAATAAGGTGCTTACGGAAGAACCTTTCAGAAGTGCAGGCAGTATCACTTCGCTGTTTAAAAATGATATGGTAACCGCAAAGCAGATAATGATGGTGATTAAACAGATACAGGACAACTCTGTTGAAGTTGCATAAAAAATTAATTATTATATAAATTTTGTATCAACCAAAGGTTGAATGATTTTCTATTTTTGCGTTATGGTATTTTGAACTATATAAATATATACTTTTAACATAAACTCTGCAGGGTTACATATACAATAGGTAATTGTGAAACTTACTATATGTGCAAAAGTTAATTGCAGTGATGGTTTCGCAATGGCACAGTTGCATTTATGATGAAAGGAAAGTATATATGACAGTTGTAAATATAGGAGAGAAAATAAGAAAACTTAGAAAAGAAAAGGGGATTTCACAGGACACCCTTGCACAGTATCTTGGAGTGTCATTTCAGGCGGTCAGTAAGTGGGAGAATGGACTTGCCATGCCTGATGTTACAATGTTTCCGGCAATCGCATTCTTTTTTGAAATTTCGATTGATGAATTGTTTGATTATGACAGAATGAAATTAGAAGAAAAAGTTATCACAGTCTGCCATAAGGCTTATGAAATCAGAGATGACAATCCCAAAAAGGCTGAAAAAATCCTTAGAGAGGGCTTGAAAAAGTTTCCGGGAAATGTGTTGATATTAAATAATTTGTTATATCCAATGATGATTCAGGAAGATAGAGAAGAAGAAATAATAGAGATTGCGGAAGTTTTAACGGAGACACCTAATGTTGAACTTGAAGTGAAGCTGGATTCATTTAGGATTATGGCAGAGACATATCATAAACTTGGTGATTTGAGTGCGTGCAGGAAGGTTATAGAAAAAATACCGGAATTATATTTTTCGGCTACGGAATTAAAGGCAAGGCTGCTCGAAGGACAGGAAAGTCTTGAAAATGCGTCATTGCAACAGCAGGTATCAGGTTATACTCTTATAGAAATGCAGATGATAATGGCTAAGTTTTATGAAGATGCCGGAGATAAAGAGAAAGCAAAGAAAAAATATTCCACGGTTGCCAAAATAATAGATGCTTTTGAGGGAGACACTGAACCATTAGAGGGAATAAAATTAAGTGAGCAGGATGCCGTGAGACGATTTCGCAGAAAAGCTGAAAATGTGATTTAAAAATGGACAAATGATGTAATTTAAGGCATTTGCCTCAATATCACAAAAGAATAATTAATAAAAAGCAGGACCATCTTAGAAAAGACAGTCCTGCTTTTTGTATGTAGTTACAGGGACTCCAAAACTGAATTGTTGCAATCGTGATAATACAAATTCAATAATTTAGTTGTTTTACTGTCCCATTTCATAAACTGCAATAGATGTAACAGTAGGAGCATTTCCAAATGTAAGATTAAGTACAGGGTTGCTTCCTTTCAATGATGTAATCATAGATTCAGGAAGGATAAAACCTTTTCCAGCCCATGAACTGTTTGGATAGTTCTGTCTGTCTGTTGAAGAACCGTCTGCCTTATCTGTTGTTGATAACATAAGCTCTCCGGTGGCATCTTCCGAACTGTCCTCAAAGGTGACTTTTATGCAAGGTTTTTTAAACTGATTCCAGTCAAGCTGTAAGAATGTCTGATAACCCCAGCTGTTAAACTGAATCTTAGAATCATCTGTACATGATTCTTTTTGAATGAATTTTGATTCATCGGTGCTTGTCACTTTGTTTCCGTCTAATCCGATATTGCTACCATCGTTCTTTTTCCATTTTCCTGTCCATGACCAAACTGGAGTTGCATCGGCAGGAACATCAACTGGTGTAATTTCTACAACAGGATCATCTGAACGTGCTGTTATGTCTTTTGTGTTTCCATTAGAGCCTGTAAGGTTATTGAAAAATTCTGCAATATCTTTATAAAGCATAATGCATTTTTCGCGGTCAAAATAGCTGCCTGGTGTTTCCCAGAGTACCGGTAAAAGACCACGCTCTTTTGCAAGTGTTATAACATCGTTAAGGCAGGTTGTGACACCGACCTGTTTTGGATTACATACACCACATTCACCAATAATGACTCCATATCCTGCATCTGTAAATTTCTTTAATGAATCAAATGTTTCTTCTGTATGCTTCTTATCTTGTTCAGTATAGGTACCGTGTGCATCGTCACCACAGAAGCCCCATGGATCATAGTAGTGAACCGATACACTCAGTTTGCTTGTACCATTGGCATCAGTGTCTTTAGGCATCTTGTAGCTGTCATCTAAGGTGCTTTTAATATTAGTATTGTATCCGGCCAAAAGCAAATGTCTGTTTTCATTGTTTCCGCCTGATTTGCGGACAATATCAACAAAATCCTGATTTAATTTATTAGTCAGAGTATAACATTCAGCGACAGTTAAGTTTCCGGTAACACCATTTACTGCTGTGTTGAAACCTAAGTTATAATCGTTGATATGGTTGCCGAATTCTTCGTTCGCAGATTCAAAAATAAGATGATCTGAATAGCCTTTGAAGCGTTCTGAAATCTGCTCCCAGTATCTTTCATATCTCTTCAAAGCTTCGGCACGGGTGGTCTCATCAGCAATTTTATTGCCGTTTGCATCTTCAGTGCAGGCACCGAATTTACCCCACCATCCATAATCAAAGTGGTCATTGATAATAACATACATACCATCGTTAAGTGCATAGTTTACAATTTCTTCTACACGACCAAGCATTTTTTCGTTAATTGTATAGGTTGTATCGTTTTCTTTAACCATGCTGGTCCATGCAACAGGGACACGAATGGTGTTAAAACCATACGAATGTATAGCATCAATATATTTCTGTGTGGTAACGGGTGCACCCCATGCTGTTTCATAATCAGTAGCATTACTGAAATTGTCTTTTTCGTTGGCAGCTTTTGTTGCTTCCATTGTATTTCCGAGATTTATACCGATACCCATCTCTTTTTTGATAAGCTCCTGAGATGAAAGATTTGTACGCATTTTGCCGTTATCTTTTACTGTCATTTTGTCGGAAATACCACCTGCAATTGAAACTTCTCTTGCTTCACCTATATTAGAAGTGTCGTCTCCTTTGTAATTGACAGGAGATGCTGTAGGTGTTGCAGCAGATTTTTTGATAACCTTAACCTTACAAGTTAATGTCTTTGTTATGTACTTCTTTGATGAAACAGGAAGGTAGCTTATCTTACAGGTGACAGTTGTTGAACCTGCTTTTTTTCCGGTTACCACTCCCTTTTTAGTTACAGAAGCAATACTTTTTTTCTTGGAAGTCCAAGTAGTGGTTTTGACTTTTTTTACATTTTTTTTCACAACACTTAATTTTACATTTTTTCCGACTGTGACTGATACGGATGTTTTCTTTAAACTTACACTCGCTTTCTTTGCAGCTAAAGCCGGTATTGAGTTTGTGCCGGTTATAACCAGTGCTAATGCCATAGTTGAAGCCAGGCATTTTTTAAAAAATTTTTTTCTCATATAAGATCCTCACTCTCTTTTTTAAATTAGATATTCGTATTTTGTTGTACTATATAATGTAAAAATACATTGTGATTTACGGGTATATAGCATAAAATGCAATATTAACAAAGCCGGATATCCTTAAATAATAATAACTTTTATGAGAAAGTATTTCAATTATGTTTGATAATCATGTCTGATTTTTAATGCTAATTTTAGTGATTATATGCAATTTTTAATGTATTTTTTGCCTATATAAATAGATGATGTCATTTGGTGCCCCACCGTTTGAGCTGCCGCCTGAAATCTCACATACACAATCTGAACCATCACCATAATCCAATGCACCATTGCCACCGGTTGTAGAGATAATGTTTAATGCTCCTGTTCCGTTGATGGTTAATGTAACTTTTTTGCAAACAATACCCGCAGTGTAAGTAGTGGAAGGTGTCATAGACAGTACGGGTAGGAGTTGCATAATCTGACAATGAATCATTGCCGGTATAATGGCTGTTACCTGGTGTTGAAATCGGAACGGCTGTAGGTGAAGTAGTTGGTTTTATCGTTGCCGAAGGTGAAGTAGTCGGAGTTGGTGTTACAGGTGAAGAAGTTGAAACTTCATCCAAATTGCTGTCCGGAGTTTTCGTTGAAACTGCATCTGAGGTGCTGTCCGGTGATTTTGTCGAAAAGGTCTCTGAGGTGCTGCTTGGGGCTTGTGTTGAAGTTGTCCCAGTTGTGCCCGGAGAAGCTGTTGTATCGGCAGCAGGGGTTTGCGTAACCGCACTTTCAGGAGAAACAGTTGGAGTAGAAGTACTTGAGCTGTTTCTCTTTATAATAGTATATTTTTATTTTGCAACAGCTGAAGATTTGACTTTCTTTAATTTGGCAGCAGTCAGTTTTTTGGATTTTTTAACAGCATACACTTTTAAAGTTGTCGTCTTTTTGAAAGTAAATGTTTTTGATTTGCTGGAAGTAACCTTTTTAGATAAAGAAAGTTTTTTGCCGGTTGAATAGTAAACAGTATATCCTTTCTTTGCCTTAAGTTTTAGTTTGACGGAATTGTTATATTTGCCTGCTTTTTTTGAAATCGTATAAGCTTTTTTTATTACAGTATTGCTTTTTGCTTCTGTATATGAAGGGGAAGAAGTATAAAACAACAGGCTGCACGATAAAATGCAGGCGATTATTTTTTTTGTAGTTCTCATAATCAAAACCTCCTTTTGTATTATAAGTGCATTTTAAAGCATGAACCTTAAATTAACTTAAAATTTGTGCTTACATCTTATGGAAAAATGTGTTAAACTATAACAGATAAAAAGTGAATATAAATATCAAAGGACACTAAATGTCGCTTGCCTAATGTCAGACGGGCAGGTATATTTGGTGTTCTTTTTTGTTTGTATGGAAAGGAAAATGAAATGCCAAAAACAACAGGACAATTAATATTTTTTACAGCAGTGACAGCGTGGCTCATGGTATTTGTAATGACTGTATATAATACGGTGCTGGCAACAGGACAATTCACAAATGCTACATTTATAACAGCTTTTAAGACGATGTGGATAGAATATATAATAATCTTTTTGCTCGCATTCTTTGTGTCGGGGCATATTGCAAAATTTTTTGCATTCAGGGTCGTGCAGCCAGGTGACAGACCTATTTTTATAATATTTGCAATACAGACATTTACAGTTGTAGCACAGGTGTTTTTTGCAAGTTTTCTGGCATTGTTTCACTCAAATGGGGACAATGCGGACTTTATTCCAAATTATATAATGGCTTATATAAGAAATTTTGTGATGGCACTTCCAATACAGTTGTTTATTGCAGGTCCGTTAGCAAGATTTATATTCAGGAGCATTTTCTGCAGAAAAAAAGAGTAGCGGAATACAATCAGCGGGTTCGGATGTTGCCAAATATCTGATGAATCGCTGATTGTTAAAAAAATAAAAATAATCCTTGACATAGATATGTCAGTGTGATAAGATAGTCTTCGCTGTCGCACAGAGACGGCTGGAAAGTGAGAGCCTGTGCAGTGGCGGAGATTTATCTATTTTATAATAGGATAATACATATTTGGTTATATTGAGTTTAAAGAACATGGTTTGCATGAAGTGAAAAAGTTCTTGACATGATGCTGAATGTGTGATAAGATTTTATCTGTTGTCGCGATTGAGAGATTGCACAACGAAAAGTAATTTGGTTTCGTTTGAAAATGATGAAATTAAATGAAAAAAGTTCTTGACAATATCCAAAAGATGTTGTAAGATACATATCGCTGTCGCAAAAAGCGATAAGAAACAAAGTGCGAAAGCAGGAAATCAAAAAGATTTCCAAGATTTTATTTTTTGAAAGATTTC
>OGFG01000632.1_pt1 | contig 41241 bp, 25 predicted proteins | sample 1570761 | NCBI WGS metagenome assembly OGFG01 (sample SAMEA2581938, study PRJEB24529) | metagenome | biome: Human gut stool | place: China | collected 2011
CTAAATTTCAAATATTTCAAAGAACTATTTTAGATTTTAATGGGACAGCAATGATTTTGTAGCTTGGTTAAGCCTGCGTTTCTGAAAAAAACAATATATTTGCATTCGTAAATATCGCAAAAGTAAGTAGTTACAGCGTTTTTGATGAATTCTGTTTTCTTTTTTCGCAGGTAATGTGACAGTATGAAGGATAAAATTGACGCCATAGTAGCGGGAGTCAACCGAAAGGATGAAAAGATATGGGGCGATTTCTATGATCGTTTTTATGCCGCTCTATGTGTGTATGTTTCCAAGATATTGCCGGTGCCCGATGCGGTGGAAGATTTGGTTCAGGAGGTTTTTATTTCTATCTGGGAAGGTAAGCGTACTTTCTCTGATATCAAGGAACTCGCCAATTATCTTTATCGTGCCTGCTATAATAACACCTTATTATATATACGCAATAATCAGATCCATGATACTATTTTAAGTTCTCTTGCTGAAGGAGAAGGTGTGGAAGATGAGGATATGATTTATGCTTTAACGGTAAAGGAGGAAATTATCCGCCAGTTGTATCACCATATTGAAGAACTTCCAGCCGAACAACGCCGAATCATCTTGCTGAGAATTGAAGGGTATACTTGGGAAGAGATTGCGGAACGTCTGGGAATTAGTATTAACACCGTCAAAACTCAAAAGACGCGCAGTTATAGATTTCTTCGTGAGAAGCTGGGGGATTCCATGAATTCCATAATTCTTTGTTTATTTCTCTAAAAATAAGAAAAAACATTCTGATACATATTTGCCTTTTTATAGATTGATTAAGTTTTGTTTCTTTTGTTAAAACCACCGCTATTTCTTTTCTGATGTGATAAAAAGATATATTTTTGTCGCAAAAATCGAGCTCTCTATATTATTCTACTAAAAAAATAGAATCTTTTTGTCACCCTTTTCTATAGGTTATGTATATCTATAATAAAGAGAAATTAAACAGTCGTTTAATTAAAAAATGGTCAATAAGATGAAGAAGTTCGAAAATGTATATCAAGATGCTGCTTTGATGAGAAGAGTTCTTCTAGGAGAAGCGGATGAAGCGGAACAACAGGAGCTTGAAAAGCGATTGGAGGAATGTTCGGACTTGCGGAAGATATATGAGCAATTGCAGAATAGTGAGACTTTGCAAGCTGCCTTTAAGGAACGTCAAAATTATTCATCAAAGAAAGCTTATCAATCTTTCCTTCAAAAAATAGGACAAGTCGAACCGGAAAGACAAAGACGTCGGTCTCTTCGCATCGGGTGGTATATTGCTGCCGCTGTCGTTATTTTCGCAGTGGGGCTTTCTTTCTATATGTTGAATAGCTCTTCTCCGAAAGAAGAAAGCAGACCTTTGATTCAGCCGGGTACGCAACAAGCACAGTTGACCTTACCCGATGGTAGTGTCATTGATGTGGATAAGAAAGAAGTAAATGTGGTAGTAGATGGTATTCAGGTAAAATATAAAGAAGGAGTACTGTCTTATCAATCAACCGTTACAACACAACACGAAGAAAAAAACGTTGAAGAGCAATCGGCAAAATCAAATGAACTGGTTATACCGCGTGGAGGAGAAAATACGGTAATCCTTGCGGATGGAACTACGGTTCATTTGAATGCTGGCTCTAAGTTAACCTATCCTGTACGCTTCGTCGGCAAGCGTAGGCTTGTAGCTTTGGAAGGTGAGGCCTATTTTGATGTCGCTGAGGATGAAAATCATCCGTTTGTTGTGCGGACCCATCTTGGAGATGTGATTGTGTTGGGTACTGCTTTTAATGTAAATGCTTACATCAACGCCTCCGTCTGCTACACGACACTGGTTCGTGGTAAAGTGCAATTCTCTGCACCGAATGTGGAAGCTATCACTCTCTTGCCGGGTGAACAGGCAGTCGTTTCGGCTAATGGTTCAGAGAAACGTACGGTGGATCTGGAAGAATATGTAGGTTGGGTAGAAGGCCTGTATGTCTTTAATAATCGTTCTTTAGGAGAAATCATGGAAACGTTCGAGCGCTGGTACGACATACAAGTATATTATGAAACCGAAGATTTACGCAACATAACTTATAGTGGTAGTTTGAAGCGCTACGGGACAATCAACTCATTCCTTGAGGCATTGGAACTGACCGGTGATCTGACTTATAAGATCAGTGGTCGGAATATTTTGATTTATGGCAAAATGGAAGATTAGAAGCAAAATAGAATATTAGATAAGTTTAATTGTTAATTTATGAGAGAAAGACGATGGCTGCTATGTTTTTTAGTGGCGATGTGCTGTACGCTTAGCACATGGGCTTTACCGTCACAAGACAAGACGGTGACTTTGAATCTGCGTAATGTCTCAGTTGAGACGGCTTTGGATGCAGTGAAGAAGCAGACAGGAGTGAATATGTTGTACAATTCACAAATGTTCAAGGGAGTTTCTCCGGTATCTGTTAATGTAAAAAACGAGAGATGGGATGTGGCTCTTAAGTTGATTTTGAATCCGCAAGGGTTTGATTATGTGGTGAAAGATGGTATTGTTGTTATTCGTAAGATGCAGACGGAGAAGCGTGAAAATCGTATCCGTGGTATGGTTGTTGATGCGAATAGAGAGCCGATACCGGGAGCTAGTATTATTGTGAAGGGTACTCGTACGGGGACTTCTACTAACATTGAGGGTGAATTTACACTGGATGTGAAGGGAGACAAGGTAGCACTGGAGATTTCTTTTATCGGTATGAAAAAACAGACTCTCCAAGTGGATGCCACTCGCAAAAAGGCATTGGAGATTACATTGGTTGATGATGTGAAGACACTTGATGATGTGGTGGTAACAGGATATAGTAATGTGCGTAAGACAAGTTTTACAGGTAGTTCTACACAGATTTCGGGAGATGACTTGCGTAAAGTATCACAGACCAATGTGATTGGGGCTTTACAATCATTTGATCCTTCTTTCCGTTTGGTTAGCAACACTCAGTTTGGTTCCGATCCAAATGCACTTCCGGAGATGTATGTCCGTGGTCGTTCTGGCTTTGGAGTGAAAGAATTAGATAAAGATCAACTTTCTAAATCAAATCTGGAAAATAATCCGAACCTTCCTACTTTTATCATGGATGGTTTTGAAGTAAGCATTGAGAAGGTCTATGATTTAGATCCTACTCGTATTGAGAGTATGACTATTCTGAAGGATGCTGCTGCTACAGCTATTTATGGATCGCGTGCAGCGAATGGTGTGATAGTAATTACTACCGTTACTCCCAAACCTGGTGAGATTCGCGTATCTTACAATTTTACAGGTACGGTAGAATTGCCTGACTTGCGTGACTACAACTTAGCTAACGCTTCGGAAAAGCTGGAAATTGAACGTCGTGCCGGATTGTTTAAACCAGGTCAGTCTGGAATTTATACAGAGGCAGATGGACTGAATCGTTACTATGAAAAATACGCATTGATTCAAAGTGGGATAGATACTGACTGGATGGTATTGCCACTGCGCAATGCTTTTGACCATAAACACAGTCTTTATATTGAAGGAGGTACTCCTAACTTACGTTACGGAGTAGACGCTTCGTTTAATGCCGGAGAAGGTGTTATGAAAGGTTCTGGACGCGATCGTTATAGCATTGGTTTCTCATTGGATTACCGTATAAAGAAATTGCAAGTAAAAAACACGGTTAGTTTCGGACATACCAAATCAACGGAGTCTCCTTATGGTTCTTTCAGTGATTATACTAGCCTCCAACCTTACGAGTCGCCATACGTAAACGGTAAGTTGCGCGAGAAAATGTCTCACTCGTACGGTAGAGATGGAGGAACATTAATAAACAATCCTCTTTATGAAGCTACTTTACAGAACTATGAGTGGAATTCGTATGATGAAATTATAGATAATTTAAGTGTGAATTGGTATTTAAATGATTACCTCACTCTTAAAGGGCAATTTAGTATAACGAAGCAATATTCTGATAGTGAGCGTTTTTATGATCCGTTGTCTTCTAAGATTTCTGTTTATGGTGTTAGGGATGAGACTGCTAATACTATGCGGGGTGACTTGTATATTACTAAAGGGGGAAGTATGAATTGGAATGCAAATGCATTTTTGTTCTATACTCGAAGTTTTGGTAAACATAATTTTAATTTCTCGGGAGGTTGGGAAGCTGCAGCTACCAGTTTGGACAATACTTCTGCGCATTACCGTGGTTTTCCGTCCGGAGAATTCAACTCGTTGAACTATGCTGCTGAGGTTTATAAAAAGCCGTTGCGTACAGAAAATACCACGCGTCGTGTCAGTGCATTAGGAACGATGAATTATACATGGAATGATATTTACTTGGCCGATGTCTCTGTACGTTTTGATGGTTCGTCCGAATTTGGTGCCAATCAGAAATGGGCACCATTTTTTTCCGGTGGTTTAGGTGTGAACATTCACAATTATGACTTTCTGAAAGGAAATGCAAATATTAATAGGTTGAAAGTGCGTGCTTCTTATGGACGTACCGGTAAAGTTAATTTTCCGGCATATGCTGCAACTACTATGTATGAGTCTTTATTTGATGAGTGGTATGTTACCGGATACGGGGTTGTACTTAAGGCATTAGGAAATAATGACTTAACATGGGAAAAGACGGATAAATTCAATTTCGGTCTTGATACGCAGTTCTTTAATCAGCGTTTGACGGTAGAATTTAACTATTACTATGAGAAGACGAAAGATCTGATTAATGATGTGACGTTGTCCACTACATCTGGTTTCTCTACATACAAGAACAATATGGGAGAAGTGGAAAATAAAGGTTGGGAACTTCAAGTACGTGCTGATGTCTATCGCGATCGTAATTGGACTGTAGCTTTATGGGGAAATATGGCTCATAATAAGAATCAAATATTGAAGATTTCTGATTCGCAGAAAGCATATAATCAGCGTGTAACGGAGTATTATAAAAAAGCTCAACAAAGTCAGAGCATTTATGACGAGACTCCATCGGATGCAAACTATGCAATACCTATCCCTCAATATGCTGAGGGGCAATCGTTGACTTCTATCTGGGCAGTTCGCTCATTAGGTATCGATCCTACTACAGGTAAGGAGCTATTTCTGAACAGAAATGGGAGTGTCACCGATAAGTGGGATGCAACACAGGAAGTCGTAGTAGGTAATACGGAACCAAAATTGAACGGTTCATTGGGATTCAACGCTTCGTATAAGAACTGGAGCTTGTTTGCAGCTTTCCAATATGAATTTGGAGGGCAGGAGTATAACCAGACGTTGGTAGATCGTGTGGAGAATGCCGGTATTGCATATGGAAATGTAGACTTACGTGTTTTGACGGATCGTTGGCAGAAGCCGGGTGATGTGGCCCAGTTTAAGAACATTGCCGATAGTGAATTGACTACGCTGCCTACTTCTCGTTTTGTGCAAGACAAAAAGTATATTCGCCTCACAGCTTTGACTCTAAGTTATGACTTCAATCGTGAGTGGATAAAGAAGCATTTGCACATGAATATGCTGCGTTTGGAAGCTAGTGGCAGTGATTTTATAAATTGGAACTCTATTCGCCAGGAACGTGGGTTAAGTTACCCTAAATCTTGGAAAATAGATTTCTCATTAAAGGCACAATTCTAATTAGTAGGGAGAGAAAAAGTATGAAAAAGATATATAGAACGATTGTTTTATTAGGTATGATAGCAATTGGGGGAACTTCATGCAGTGATTGGTTGAATGTATCTCCATCTGATCAAATTAAGGAAGAATTTCTGTTTGAGACGGGTAATGGATATCGTGCAGCCTTGAATGGTATTTATCGTAAGATGGCATCTTTCAGTGTTTATGGCAGTAATCTGAAATGGGGGCTTATAGACGCTTGGGGGCAGGTATATGATATTGATTTAGCTCCCGGTAGCGATGGTGGGGAAGCGATGAAAAAGATTGAGAAACTTGATTTTAAGAATCATCTTTTGACTCCGACCACAGATAAGATGTGGAATGATGCATGGAATATAGTAGCGAATTGTAATGAGTTGGCGCAACAGGCTGAAAAGGAGGAGAACTCTCTCTTCTATGATGGTGAGAGAGAGCGTAAGATGATTTTGGGAGAAGCTATAGCACTGCGTGCGTATATGCAATTCGATTTGTTACGTATTTATGCTCCTTCTCCGGCGATGAATCCCGGTGAACGCACGTTTATTCCTTATATCAACGAGTATCCTGCTTATGTAAGTAATCGGCAAACAGTGGCTTATTGCTTGGAGCAAATCGTTAAAGACTTGAAGATGGCTCAGGATATTTTGCTAACAGTGGATAAGGATGTGAGTTGGAATCGCCGTTTTTCTGAAGCAGGAAATGATGTGAAAATGTTTCTGGAAACTCGTGGGTATCGAATGAATTATTACGCAGTGACGGCGGTGTTAGCCCGTGTATATTTATATGCGGGAAATTTTGAAGAAGCTTATGCACAAGCTAAAATTGTGATTGAAAAGGGTGTGTTTGAAGCCCTAACTGACAACCAAGCAGTTACTACGTTAAAGAAAGGTAACATTAAATTGATTGAGGATGTGATTTTTGCTCTTTATTCTCCTAGAGACCAGGTGGATTGGGATCGCTTGATTAATCACTCTAGTGATAAAAACGAAGGTGCCGAAGGTGATGAGAAGTTTTTAGGTATTACCAAGGCTATGGCAGAGGAACGTTACGGTGATGATATGGATACAGACTGGAGGCTTGGCTATCAAATGGAAGAAAGAATTTCAAGTGCTGGTTATCGGTCAGTGAAGTACTATCAGCAACCGGAAAGTTTTAGTTATGCAATAGATAATAATCGGCTCGTTCCTATGATTCGAATGTCGGAAGTCTATTATATTGCAGCGGAGGCTATTTATATGCAAAAGCAGATTGGAGGAAAAGGCGATTTGAAAGAAGCGATAGGGTATTTGGAAAAAGTAAAGAAGGGTAGAGGAGTAACAGTGGAGTTGGACGAGGTGACTGTTACAGACTTTATGAATGTGCTGGTAAATGACGCTCAACGAGAATTCTTTGGTGAAGGTCAAACCTTTTTTATGTTCAAACGATTGCTGAAACCGATGAAGGGGCGCGTGGAAGTAGCGGCTAATGAGAAGAATATGGTGTTGCCACTACCGGATACAGAAAATTCTATTTGATTTATTAAAAGAAAAGACATTTATGAAAGCAAAAAATATAGTACTCGCAGGAATAATTGCATATTCCGGCTTTTCACAGTTAACTTCTTGTCAGGAAGAAGGGCTGGTGCTGAATAGTAATGATGTATCTTATGTGGCTTTTGCTAAGGATATGACAAAAGATACAACAAGAGTCTGTTTTGAGTTTTATGCACTTGAAGAAGGAATGGATGTAAAAATAGCCGAAGTGCCTATTGAAGTATCTGTTATTGGAAAAGTACAAGATAAGGATTTAGAGTTTAGCCTTAGTGTCGATATCGAGAAATCTACTTTTCCGGCGTCACAGTGCATCTTACCGGAGAAATGTACGATCAAACATGGACAGGTGTTAGATACCATCTATGTGAAATTGAGAAACTCGGATGACTTAAAAGAGTCCACTAAATTGTTGGTATTGAAAATAAATGAGGAAGGTGAAGTGCGTGAAGGAGTAGTATCTAATTCCAGAGCTGTCATAGCGGCTACTGATGAACTTATCAAACCTGAGTGGTGGGATTATAAAGACCTTTTTGATGGTACGTATAGTTCGGTTGATCAATATTATTTAGGAGAATATTCAAAAACTAAATATCGGTTGTTTCTTAAAATACTGCAAGATAATGATGATGTATTATTTGACGGGAAAGATAAGGGAAAACTGAGGAAATATGCTTTGTTATTAAAGTATATGGTAGCAGAGATAAATGCGGGATGTGATGCTGAAGATCAGTTAAAAGATGAATACGGGAATATAATAGAAATACCTGTGGCAGGATAATTAAAAAGCAGAGAATAGATGAAAAAGATTTTGAAATATATATTTATATTGGCAGCTATAGCAGGACTCTCTAGTTGCTTGGATGATGAGAATAATTATGATTATAAGGAGTTGAATGACTTGGATGGGGAGATAACCGGAATGAAGAAAGAATATTCGCTTTCCTATGCTGAAGAGCTTACGATTACTCCCTCTTTCAAATTTACTATCGATAAGGAAAATCCGGATGTTTCTTATGAATGGCGTTTAGATGGCAATTTGCTTGTTGATGAAGTGAAATCTTCTTGTTCGTTTCGTTTTGAACGGGGTGGTGTACATGAAGTGACTTATTCTGTTGTTGATAATAAGAGTGGTGTGAAGTTTTCAAAGAGTTGCACAATTAACGTACGTTCTCCTTTTACGCGTGGATGGTTAGTTCTAAGCGAAGGTAGCGGTCAGGAATCTGTTCTTTCTTTCGTGGGGGCGCGTACCATTATCTATGAAATGCCTGTAACTTCACCGGATGGAACAAAGACGGGAGTTGTAGATCGAGATTCTCTTGTGTATGATCAGATTGTGAAAAATGTATTGCCTGGTTTAGGGCGAAATCCGAAAGGTTTATTCTTGAACGCCGGCTATGTAAGTGAGTATGGGGAGGTATATGAAATAAGTGATGAGGTAGGTGTAAAGCAAGAGCGTTGGGCAGAATTGAATGGTAATACATTAGAACGTTCGGTTTATACAGATCAAGAGTTTCAAGGGGACTTTCCGACTGCCGGTTTTCAACCGCAGGATATTGCTATGACTTATTCGTCGAAAGCTGTGCTGAACACTGATGGATACATTTATTGGGCTGTGAATACTTTTGCCAATGATTATCATACTTGTACTTATGTTTCTATTCCATTAGGAAAAGATAGGAAGTTCAAGGGGGTATATCCTAGTTATCGAATGAATCGATATCATTGTGCGATTCCGGCTCTTACACAAGAAAACGAAATTGTGGGTTTGATGGATTCTGCTCTTCCTTACTCTTTTGAAAATCCGCTTTTAAGAGAGTCTACTATCAATAGTCAAATTTTCAGTGTGAAGAAAGAACGGTATGTGAGTGAAGATGAGGATCCGAATTATAAATTGGGTGATTGGGAACTTATTTCTATGATACCTGCTTCTCATGTTGATCCTAAGGAATATCTTACATATCAAGATGCACGACCGGGTTGGGTGACTGTTTTACATAAAGAAGGACAGTATGAATTGTTTTATTTCCAATGGAATATAAGTGATAGTAGTAGAAGACCTGGAGTTTATAATAACTATTCTTCAAGACTTTCGCTTAATGGTTTATCAGGATATACCGATATGGCAGTGTTCAATAATAAGCAATATGTCGTGATTGCCGAAGGTGCTAATTTATGGTACTTCCAATATGGAATGGAGGAACAAGCCGTATTGAAAAAGCTACATACATTTGATTCTCCAATCAAAGCACTATCTGCTAATGATATAACTCATCGGCATAATGAATTTGGCAATCCAGTTGTAGCGTGGCAACCTGATCATAACGGACAGTTGGGAGTTGCCTTAGAAGATGGAACGTTTGCTATCTATGAAGTATGGGAAATGAAAGAAAAAGGTCAGAAACTATCTACAGAAGTATCCATTAATCAGCTTTTCCCCGACCCTAAGGCGACTGAACCGGTAGATAACAAATTCGGAAAGATGGTAGATATGATTTATAAGTATGGCTCTATAAGGGAGTTTGGAGATTTTACACATTAAAACACGATTGAAAATAGATCGAATGAAATACACATATAAAATTATGCTAGCCCTGATGATAGGAGGCTTGGCTACTATAGAAGCCAAGTCTCAGCAACAGGCTGATTATGAATCTGCGGAAAAGTATAAAGAGTTTGATTTGGGAGGTAAGCTATCTAGAAATAGTCTGTCTATCTACCCACGGGAAATTAATGATACAGATAACTTCTGGTTTGATTTCCAGACGACAGAGGGAAAGTTTTTTTATTATGTTACGCCACATAATGGAAAACGAGAACTGTTGTTCGACAATCATGAAATGGCAATGGCATTGGCCGAGTTCACCCGAGAAGCGATTGATGCCGCCAATCTCTCTTTCCAAGAGTTCAAGTTCTCCAAGGATCAGAAAACGTTTACGTTTGAGCATAAAGACAAAACATATGAATATAATCGGTTGACCCGTAAACTGAAAGAACTAAAAGCAGAGAATGATATTCAGAAAAAAGCAGAGGAAGAAACTATTTACTCTTGGATGAATTTCTCTCCGGATAAGAAATATCTGCTGTACGCTAAGAACCATAACCTTTATATGAAAGGTAATAAAAAGATGGGGGTAGATACAACCGAAGTGCAGTTGACGTTTGATGGTGTAGAGAATTACAGCTACGCAAGAAGTCGGGGAGAGGAATATAAACCGGATACGGAAATGCCAAGCAAGGCATGTTGGTGTAAAGATAGTCGCCATGCTTATATCGTTTTGGAAGACGAACGTAAGTTGCGAGACTTCTGGGTGATCAACTCGCTTTCTACACGGCCGGAATTAGAGAAGTATAAATACGAATTTCCCGGAGACAAGCATGTGACACAACACAAACTGGTCATTATTGATGTAGTAGATAAAACCGCTAAAAAGGCAGATATTGATAAATGGCAGGATCAATATGTGATGGTATTCGATTCTTCCCCAAAAGGGGACTTTGTGTACTTTGAACGTACAAAACGAACTTGGGATGAAGTGGATGTCTGCTCTGTGAATACCAGTACAATGGAAGTGAAAGAACTGATTCATGAGGAAGATAAACCTTATCGGGATCCGCATGCACGCAATGTAGTGATATTGAATGATGGTAAAGATATTCTTTTCCGTTCTGAACGTACCGGATGGGGACATTACTATCATTATGATGGCGATGGCAACTTAAAGAATGCGCTATCATCCGGTCCATTTGTTTGTGGACATATTGCTGCTATCGATACACTGAATCGTATGGTTTATTTTTACGCCTATGGAGATGATCCGGATATAAACCCATTTTATTATAGACTTTATAAATCGCATTTAGATCGAGAAGGTGCTACGTTAATTAGTAAGGAAGATGCTCAACATCGAGTGACTTTTTTGAAGTCGAAACGCTATTACATAGATGCTTTCTCAAGAGTGGATATGGAGCCTAAATTCTTGTTGAAGGATAATACTGGTAAGGTAATTTGTGATCTTGCAACTCCGGATCTGAAAGCTGTCTATGACGCTGGGTGGAAGAAACCGGAGCGGTTTGTTGCAAAAGCGGCCGACAATAGGACGAATCTGTATGGAGTAATGTGGAAACCAGCCGATTTTGATCCGAATAAGAAATATCCTATTATTTCGGTTGTATATCCGGGACCTTATTTCGGTTTTGTTCCTACTTCATTTTCTTTGTCTGAAAGATACTGCGACCGCATGGCTCAATTAGGCTTTATTGTCATAGCTGTGGGTCATCGTGGTGATTCTCCGATGCGTGGAAAAGCTTATCATCGTTTTGGATATGGCAATATGCGCGATTATCCGTTGACCGATGATAAATATGTGATAGAGCAACTAGCCAAGCGTCATTCGTATATCGACATTGATAAAGTGGGTATTTGCGGACATTCCGGAGGAGGATTTATGGCAGCAGCATCTCTCCTTACGTATCCTGACTTTTACAAGGCGGCGGTCTCTTGCTCTGGAAACCATGACAACAGTATCTATAATCGTGGCTGGGGAGAGTGTTACAATGGTGTGAGAGAGGTGGAAAAGGTGGTAAAAGATAGTCTTGGCAATGAGAAGAAAGAGTATGAGTATAAATTTAGCGTGAAGTCGAATGCCGAGTTGGCAAAGAACTTAAAAGGGCATTTGCTTCTTGTGACCGGAGATATGGATAAGAATGTGAACCCTGCCCATACTTACCGTTTGGCCCAAGCGCTGATTGAAGCCGGAAAAGACTTTGATATGCTTGTGATTCCAGGGGCAGGACATGGATATGGCTCTGCTGATGACTATTTTGAGAAAAAAATGTTCCGCTTCTTTGCCAAACATTTATTAGGTGATATGCGGGCAATTCAATGGGGAGATATAAATCGTTCCAAATAAAGATAATCGATAAAAGTTTTATGAAAAACTCTTTTCTTAGGTACTTGTGTTTAGCGGTAGTCATATTTATATGTGCTACTGCCAGTGCACAGCAAAAAGCAAATTATCAGTTAGCGGAGAAGTTCCGTATGCTTACTCAATCTCCTATTTCCAAGTATTCCATTGATCTCAGACCGTCATTTATTAATGATACCGATTGCTTCTATTATTCTTATACTACACGTGAAGGAAAGAAGTACTACTATGTGAATCCGGTAAAAAAGGAAAAGCGATTATTGTTCGATACGGCTGAATTGCTGAGTAAGATTGCGGTGTACACCCGAAAGTCTTATTCAACAACAGATCCTTATCTATCTTTTACGTTTGAAAAAGACAATGAGACTTTACGGATGGAGGTAGATCGTGAATTTTATACGTACAATATGCGGACGAAGAAGGTTACGAAATTGGATGAAAAAAGATCTTCTAAGTCTATTGACCCATATTGGATGAAATATTCTCCCGATAGTCTTTTCTTTTTATATGCCGATCGCCATAATTTATATTTCGTAGGTAATCATAAGAAAGGGCAGGATACCATACCTGTAAAATTGACCACTGATGGGGTTGCGAATTATACCTTTAATCGTGAAAATGAAGGAGAGTCGAAAGGACGGTTCGGAGCTGAAACTGCTCATTGGATACCAGGAACTCATCGTTTTTATGCCGTACGTGAAGATAACCGAAAAGTAGGTGATTTGTGGTTGATCAACTCTTTGGATACACCATTCCCGACTCTGAAAACTTATAAAGCGGAACTCGCTGGTGATAAAAATGTAAGCCAGTATGAACTGCTAATAGGAGATATAGATACCCGGGAAGTAAAGAAAATAGATATCAATCGTTGGCCTGATCAGTATATAGATGTATTATATGCCAGTAATGATGGTAAGAGGCTCTATTTCCAGCGCTATAATCGCACTTGGAACCAATCGGATATTTGCGAGGTAGAAGTGGAAACCGGTAAAGTGCGAGTGGTTATTCATGAGGAAAACAAACCTTATCTGGACTATCAGATGCGTAGTGTCTCTTTCTTGAATGATGGAAAAGAGATCTTATTCCGTTCAGAACGTAGTGGCTGGGGGCATTATTATCTCTACGATACTGCTAGTGGGCAAATGAAAAAACAAGTGACGGATGGTACATGGGTAGCTGGACCGATAGCGAAGATTGATACACTTGCGCGTAAGATGTATTTTTATGGTTATGGTCGTGAGGAAAATATAGATCCTTATTATTATATGCTCTATGAGGTCGGGTTGGATAAGGGAAACGCCTCTTTACGTCTACTAACTCCGGAAAATGCGTCGCATGATGTGAGGGTTTCTCCTTCGAGCCGCTATATTGTTGACTCTTATTCTACCGTATCTCAAGAGCCGGTCAATGTAGTGCGTAATAAAAACGGGAAAATCATTATGACGTTAGAGAAAGCGGATTTACAGCCGGTGTATGAGCTGGGGTGGAAAGCCCCGGAACGCTTTAAAGTGAAAGCTGCCGATGGGATGACCGATCTTTATGGAGTTATGTGGAAACCTGCTGATTTTGATTCTACCAAAGTGTATCCGATTATCTCAAACGTGTATCCAGGACCTTTCTTTGAGTATGTGCCAACGCGATTTACGATTAATGATGTATATAATACCCGTTTGGCTCAACTTGGCTTTATTGTAATTACTGTGGGGCATCGAGGCGGAACGCCCATGCGTGGCAAGGCTTATCATACTTATGGATATAATAAGATGCGTGATTATCCATTGGCGGATGATAAATATGCCATTGAACAATTGGCTGCTCGCTATCCGTTTATTGACGGAACGAAGGTGGGGATTTATGGACATTCTGGCGGAGGATTTATGTCGGCTGCTGCTATTTGTACGTATCCAGAGTTTTATTCCGCAGCTGTTTCGTCGGCAGGTAATCATGATAATCGTATTTATAATAAGGGGTTTGTGGAAATTCACTTTGGAGTAGATGAAAAGGTGAAAACGACTAAAGATAGTTTGGGCGTTGAGCATACGACTTATGATTATAGTGTTCGAGTGGCACCCAATCAAGAATTAGCGAAAAACTATAAACATGGGTTGATGCTGTTCACCGGAGCAATGGATAAGACGGTGAATCCTGCCAATACATTACGATTGGTAGACGCTTTAATTAAAGAGAACAAGGATTTTGAAATGTTTGTATTGCCGAAATCGACACATGGTTTTTTTAATGAATCGGAAGACTTTTTCGAGCATAAGATGTGGCGGCATTTTGCCCGTATGCTTTTGCATGATTACTCAGCTGACACTAATGTGGATTTGGATAAGGACATGATTAATGATAATAGAAGATAAAGAATATGAATCAGACAATTATAAGAATTGGCATAGCTTTGGGAGTACTTGCCACACTGTATCAGCCTGTCAGTGCTCAAATATCGAAAAAAACATTGGATATCGAAGCTTGTATGTCTTGGAAACGGGTTGATTCTCCCAATATATCTCCGACAGGACGGTGGGTGACTTATCGGATTTCTTTCATGGATTATAACTCCGACAACAAAGAATCGAAAATATTGCATTTGTTCGATTCGCATACTCGCAAAGAAATACTACTTCCTGATGTGGAACGGTTGGAGTTTTATAATGAAGATCAGTCAGCCTATTATCAAGAGGTAGATTCTACAGGTAAGACTAAGACAGTGCTACTGTCGTTACCTTCGGGGGTGAGGACAGAATGGGCTTATGAAGAAGATTTTCGCCCGGTAGAGGGTACGCCCTATTCAATGACAGTGGTCAATGTACCGAAAGATACGGTGAAACAAGTGCCGACTTTTGATCGTTTGGTGGTGCGCCATATGAAGACAGGCGTTGCCACTCAAATTGATAGTATGGGTTACTATGCTTTGTACAACAAAGGAAGATCTATCTGTTTTGTTCGGAAGCAGGCGAAAGGGAATGCTTTATGCTATGGTCCGTTGGCTGGACCTTATCGAACGATTTATCAGAGTCCGGTGAAGAAGGAACCTTCTTATTTTAAAATGGATGAGAAAACATTGACCGGAGAATTCACTGTTAAAGATTCTTTGTGGTATACTTTTTCTGTAAAAAAGAATACATGTGATTTAATTTTTGATTCTAAAGAAATAGTTCCTCCAACTGGTATGGAGATTGCTCGTGCTAATCTGTCGAATAGCCAAAGTTTTCTGACATTGGAATTTAAACCATATCAGGAAAAAACGAAGGTCGATGAAAGGAAAGGAGAAGGGAAAGTCGATAAAAGTTTTGAATTGGAACTATGGACTTGGGATGAACTTGAGGTTCCTACTTTGCAGTCGCGTAGCCAGTATACTCCTTCTGAGTATTCGAAATATATCTATGACATTGCTTCTAAAAAGTTAACAGAAGTTGCTCCAGCTCATGTGAGGCTGTTGGAGCCTAGACATGCGAAAGATATTCATCACATTATTTATGTAGATGAAACTCCGTATCAGGCGCAGCGAGAATGGATGGACAAGTTACCTTTTGATGTATATTCGGTGAATGTACATACCGGCGTAAAAAAACTAATAGGGCAAAGGTTTCGTTTAACTCCCAAATGGTCAATAAACGGTAAATGGGCGGTCATGTATGATCCGATAGCGCAAGTCTGGAATAAGTTTGATGGAATTACTGGAGAAGTAACGAATATATCGGATGCGATTGGCTATCCTATGTTCGATGAAGACTACGATAAACCTATGCCTGCGCCAGCTTATGGATTAGTTGGATGGACGGCCGATGGGGACAATGTTCTGATCTGCGATGCTTATGATTGGTGGAAGATTGACTTGACAGGTGAACGGAAGCCCGAATGTTTCACAAAGGGGTATGGACGTGCACATCAGAAAGTGATTCGTAAGAAAACAAGCAACATGGATAAGGAGGTGTTTGAAGCAGATGAAAAGGTGCTAGTCAGTTTGTGGGATAAAGAAACCGAGGATGAAGGGCTTTATATGCTTGATATGAAAGGTCGTTTGAAGAAGTTGGTAGAAGGCTCTTATATTTATACAATCCACCGTTTTGCCGATAATCATAAATATTGTATCTGGAATCGTCAGAATATATCGGAATTCCGTGACCTGTGGTGGAGTAAATCTGATTTTTCGAATCCGATTCGGATAACGAACGCTAATCCTCAACAAAGTGAGTATAAATGGGGAACTGCAAAACTGGTAGAATGGACTAATTATGAGAATAAGCCCAATAAGGGAATACTTTATTTGCCGGAAGATTATGCTCCTCAAAAAGAGTATCCTGTATTAGTTCAGTTCTATGAAACGCATTCAAGTGGGTTGAATGTTCATCATGCTCCTATGTTGAGCAGTGCAATGGCGGATGTGATGTATTTTGTTAGTAACGGATACATTGTATTTATGCCGGATGTACATTTTACTATAGGAACGCCGGGACAAAGTTGCTACGACGCTGTAGTAAGTGGAACGAAGTATCTGATAGAACAAGGAATTGCACACCCGGGAAAGATCGGATTGCAAGGGCATAGTTGGTCGGGATTCCAAACCAGTTATTTAGTGACAAAGACCGATATCTTTACTTGTGCTAATATCGGGGCTCCTATCACCGATATGGTGACTGGTTATTTGGGCATTCGTAATGGAAGCGGTTTGCCGCGTTATTTTATGTATGAAGAGACACAAAGTCGTATGGGAAAGACCTTATGGGAAGCAAAGGACAAATATCAGGCGAGTTCTGCGCTTATTGAAGCGGATAAGATACATACGCCATTGTTGATCTGGCATAACGATAAGGATGAGGCTGTGGCATACGAACAAGGACGTGCTTTGTATTTGGCTATGCGCCGTTTGCAACGTCCGGCATGGCTTCTCAATTATAAAGGCGAGGGGCATTTTCTTAGAAACCAAGCCGCGCAGAAGGACTGGACTATCCGTATGATGCAGTTTTTTGACTATTACCTGAAAGGAACCAAAGAACCGCGTTGGATGAAAGAGGGTATTCATCTGAGAGAACGTGGAATTGATCAGAAATATGATTTACTAGAAAAATAAATAAAATGAAGAAATTATTAATTACAGCTATGGCTCTGTGTTGTTTTGCATTCAGTAGCTATGGACAGGACAAAGTGGAGAAACAAATTATTGGTAAATGGTGTAATCCTTATACTTACCAATCCACTGGTGAACTGAAAGGTTTTGAATTTAAGAAGGGTGGAAAGTGCTCTGCAATCAATGTTCCATCTTTGGATTTAAAAACATGGAAAGTAGATACAGATGGGTATTTGATTATCGAAGGATTCGACAAAGAGAATGGTAAGGTGGAACCGTACAGGACACGTGAGCGCATTGCATATTTATCTGCGGACACATTGAAACTAGTAATGCAGGAAGCTAATCCACGTTTGGTATTTTTGTATATCAACACCAAGAAAATAAAGAAGTTGGTGACTCCGGAAGTTGCACCAAAAGAAAAGTAATAAATCTCTCTCTTAATAATTTAGTGTTAATTTAGCATTATATTGCTAATAGAAGCACCTCGTCGTAGGGATTACGATGGGGTGTCCTTTATTTTTTTATATCAGAATTGTAGCTCATTACGTAAATATTTATCAAATTATTACGATATGTTCTGAACAATTTAATATTATATTTAGCATGGAATATCGCTATTTAATTGTATTTTTGGCACAAAATGCCCAAAATGGATAGCAGAGAGATTTCCATAGAACAGATAAATAAACTGGATGCTACAGCTTTCCGTATGCTTTATAAGACTTATTATAAGGCATTGGTTTGTTATGCAATACAGATAACAGGGGAGTCTGGAGCTGCAGAGGATATTGTACAGGAACTGTTTTCTACTCTTTGGGAAAAGCAATTATCATTTAAGTCATTGGTGTCATTTAAGGCCTATCTATATAATTCCGTTCGGAATGCTTCAATTGATTATCTCAAACATAAAGATGTTGAATTTGATTATTTGCAGAAGATAATAGAATCACATCAGGAATATAGAGTAGGAGATGAGGAAGAAGATGATTTCTTTACAGAGGAGATTTTTCGGCAACTTTTTATGACTATTGATTCTTTGCCGGAACGTTGCAAACAGGTCTTTTTGTTGCATATGGAAGGTAAGAAGAATGAGGAAATAGCAGCTGCGCTTTATGTTTCTCTTGAGACCGTTAAAACGCAAAAGAAACGGGCAATGTCTTTGCTCCGGAAAAAGTTAAGTCCATATCATTTTGCATTGCTTTTGTCTATTCTTCCATAAAAAAGATATTTTTTGAAAAAAAGTTGTTTTAACTTGTCCCTCATTTTATTTGTTTAGTCGTCTTTATATAAATGATGCAAAAACATATAATGGAACGCAAAAGAAATATAAATTCTATAATTCATGACCAGCTACTAGGACAGCTTTCGGAAGAAGAAGAGAAACGATTGCAGGTTTGGATTGAAAGTTCTTTAGAAAATAAAAAGAACTATGAAAGTCTAATGCAAGATACTGATTTGTCTGAAAGATACCGTCAATTTGCAACAGTGGACGAGGAACAGGCCTGGAAAAAGTTTCAGGAAAAACATTTTCAAGTTCGTGGAATCCATCGCAGGATGCTTTGGAGATATGCTGCTATCTTTATGATCCCTATAATTATTGGTGCTGCTATTTGGGTGGGAATGTGGCGAAACGCTGATACCGTACCTGTAAGAGTACAGGATGATCAATTAGCAATGATACGTTCGGAAAAGATGGGAAAGCAGAAAGCTACTCTTGTATTGGCCGGCGGGCAGGAAATTGAATTGAAATCGGCTTCCCATCAATCGTTGCAGGACTCGACTATCTTGCCGATATTATCTCCAGAAGTTATGGAAGAAACACAATCAGAAAATGGAGACGTTACTGCTACTGACAATAATAAATTGGTCACTTATGATGATAGTGAATTTTGGCTCACTTTTGAGGATGGAACAAAAGTGCATTTGAACTATAACACGACTTTAAAGTATCCGTCGCATTTTAGTGCAGCTAGTCGTACTGTTTATTTGGATGGAGAGGCCTATTTTCAAATAGCTAAAGACGACCGTCCGTTCCGGGTTATAACGGCAAATGGGATTGTCAAGCAATATGGCACCTCTTTTAATGTCAATACACATGTAGCCGGAGTCACGAAAGTGGTATTGGTGGAAGGAGCTATCAGTGTTCTTCCTAATCAGGGAGATGAGCATAAGATACATCCGGGGGAACTGGCCGTCCTAAATGGAGCAACACAGGATGTTCAAATCAGCAAGGTAGATATAGAACCTTATATAGCTTGGAATAGCGGACGTTTTGTATTTGATAATTGTTCTTTGGAAACCCTTATGGAGGTGATATCCCGTTGGTATGATAAGAAAATAATGTTTGAAGATGAAGATATAAAGACGATACGTTTTACCGGCGACCTTGATCGTTACGGTTCTATAATCCCTATATTAAAAGCAATTCAAAGAGTTACTCATTTGGAAATGGATGTTGAAGGAGAAGCTATTATTATTAGAAGAGAATAAAACAATTATTAACCACATTTACTAAAAAAGGAGGAGGCCATGCAAATTAAAAGGGCCAGAGAGCGTATTGTGATGTCTCTCTGTATTATTTTTCTGTTGTTCGTACCGACATCGGCTACAGCACAGTCTAATTCAATGAAAGTATCCCTTAATTTAAAGTCTGCATCAGTTAAAGAGTTTTTTGATGCAGTGAAAGCTCAGACAGGTTTGAACTTTATCTATAACACTGAGCAAGTAAAGAGTATGTCTCGTATCACGATCCAAAGTAAGGGACAACCTATCACTGAAGTTTTGGATAAAGTATTGGCTAACACAGGCTATACTTACGAGATTGAAGGCAATATTGTGACTATTGTATACAAACAGTCCAAAGAGAAGAAAAAAATTATAACCGGAGTGGTAGTAGATGAGGGAGGAGAACCCTTGCCGGGTGTCACTGTTCTGATTATGGGGAAAGAGAGGAACATCGGCACGATGACGGATGCGGAAGGGGCTTTTTCTTTGGGACTGCCTGACAAAAATGTTATTGTGCGTATCTCTTTCGTTGGGATGCAACCGATAGAGATCCATACCGCAAAGTTGAATTTGGACAAGACACATACATTTCGGTTGAAACCGGACTCAAAGCAATTGGATGAGGTGGTGGTGACCGGCTATGCGAAAATCAGCAAGAATAGTTTTACAGGTACGTCTGTAACGGTATCTGCCGACCAACTGATGTCCGTCTCAAAGACAAACGTACTGGGTGCTTTGCAGGTGTTCGACCCTTCATTTCGTATTGCGGAAAACAATTTGGCCGGTTCGAATCCTAATAATGTCCCCGAGCTTTACATCCGTGGACGTTCCGGTATCGGAACTACGGAATTGGATGCCGAGAGTCTTTCCAAATCGGCATTGAAGGACAATCCGAACCTGCCTACGTTTATCATGGACGGTTTTGAGATTAGCGTACAGAAACTGTATGATATGGACCCCAGCCGTATTGAAAGCATCACTATTTTAAAAGACGCGGCTGCTACAGCGATGTACGGTTCGCGTGCGGCAAACGGTGTAGTGGTAATTACAACAGTTACTCCGAAAGCGGGAAAAATTAATGTCGACTATAACTTTACCGGTACGTTGGAGTTTCCCGACCTGACGGACTATAACCTGATGAATGCTCGCGAAAAACTCCAAACAGAAGTGGCGGCAGGACTGTTTCAGGCAGACCCTGACGAGGATAATTACGTGGAGAACCAAAATTCACTGACTAAGCTCTACAATGCGAAACTGAATAATGTTGTTCGCGGCGTAGATACCTATTGGCTTTCCAAACCGCTCCGTACGGTATTCAACCAAAAGCACAGCATCTATTTGGATGGTGGTACGGAAAACCTGCGTTGGGGAGCCGACCTCTCTTACAACTCCGGTGAAGGTGTGATGAAAGGCTCTTACCGTGATCGTATGTCCGGAGGACTATCGTTGTCCTATCGGCTTGGCTCTTTTCAGGTGCGCAACTATTTTTCTTATACGTACACCAACTCCGAAGAGTCGCCCTACGGAAGTTTCTCCAGCTACACTTCAAAGCAACCGTATGATGAGTATTTGGATGAAAATGGAAAATACTTAAAAGATACCTATCCTTGGAACGGTGGTTCAACAGGCTATGAAAATCCCTTGTATGAAGCTACATTGAACAGTTACGACCGTAGCAAGTCGTGGGAGTTAATTAACAATACGGAGTTGTTGTGGAATATTACACCTTATCTGCTTTTGAAAGGACAGTTTAGTGTGACGAAGTCCAACTCCGATTCACGTACATTTGTTGATCCCCGTTCCCGTTCGGATAGAAACTCGAGCACAAAACTGAGCAGTACTAATGTCGTTTCCGGATGGTTAGACATTGCTACAGCAAATAGTCTCACCTGGGACGCTACGGCTACATTGTCCTACAACCGGAATATAAAGAAGAACAGTCTGAATTTCTTGGTGGGTATCAATGCCACTTCGAGCACGGGAGACAGTATGGGGCTGACGTACAAAGGTTTTCCTTCCGGTGAACTTTCTTCACCGGGATTTGCTAATGAACTGTCTGGTCTGCCCTCCAACTCAGACAGCAAGAGCCGCTTGTTCGGTGCATTGGGAACATTCAACTATTCGTATGATAATATCTACCTTGCCGATGCTTCTGTCCGTTTTGACGGTAGCTCCGAGTTTGGTGCCAACCAGCGTTTCGCTCCTTTCTTTTCCGGAGGTTTGGGCTTGAACCTGCACAACTATGAGTATATGAAGCAATTTGAATGGATGAATCGTTTCAAGATTCGCGGAACCTATGGTATGACGGGTAAGGTAAACTTCTCTCCGTACGATGCACAGACTATATACAGCATTGTTACCGACAACTGGTTCAAGACTGGTCTGGGGGCCAATTTGATGGCTTTAGGCAACAGAGGATTAGGATGGGAGAAGACCCACAACCTAGACTTTGGTATTGACCTGGATCTCTTTAACGGACTGATTCAGATGGACTTCTCATACTATCATAAAAAGACTGTCGATTTGGTAAACAGCGTGACGCTGCCCAGTTCTACTGGTTTCACTTCTTATAAAGACAATATCGGTGAAGTACTTAATAAAGGTTTTGAAGTGCAGATGAGAAGTACATTGCTGAACAACAAAGATTGGCTTGTGGCTGTTTTTGCAAATCTTGCCCATAACGAGAATACGATTACAAAGATATCCGATAGCATGAAGGAGTATAACAGGCGTGTGATGGATAAATATGCTGATTATAACTCCGCGTTTAACAGAGGTAAAGAAGAATATGCCGACACCTATCTGCAATACGTGGAAGGCGGTTCGTTGACTTCTATCTTTGCCGTGAGGTCATTGGGTATCAATCCCTCCAACGGTAGAGAGGTCTTTATGCGTCCTGACGGCACTATCACGTATGATTGGAGTGCCGCTGATCAGGTGGTGGTTGGAAATCAAGAACCTAAAATACAAGGTACGTTTGGTTTCAACCTCCGTTGGAAACAGTTTACTCTCTTTTCCACTTTCTTGTATGAGTGTGGCGGACAGCGTTACAACTCCACGTTGGTAGACAAAGTGGAAAATGCGCGTATCTCGAGCAATAATGTAGACCGCCGCGTATTGACCGGTCGTTGGCAGAAACCTGGCGATGTGGTTCCTTACGGACGTTTTACGAAAGGAATTGTATCTGTCACCCGTCCTACCAGCCGTTTTGTGCAGGATTATAATATGTTGAGCTTCAATTCACTGACGTTAGGATACGAATTTGACCATACGGCATGGATGAAGAAAGCACATATTGGTATGTTACGTGTCGAATTGTCCGGTAACGATCTGTTCCATCTTTCTACTGTACGTGTCGAACGTGGTTTGGACTATCCGTATGCACGTTCTTTCTCAGCTTCGTTAAAGGCAAGTTTCTAATCAATAATGTTTAAAAAAGAAAATGAAGAAATTATATACAATATCACTATTGGTGCTTTGTTTGGTGGCTGCGGGATGTAGCGACTGGTTGGATGTAGCACCGAGTAATCAGGTGAATGAAGAGGAACTGTTCAGTACAGGCGACGGCTATCGGCATGCGTTGAACGGAGTCTACTTGGATTTGGGTACTTCCACTCTTTATGGACAAAACCTGTCCTGGGGATTTTTGGATTTGCTTGCGCAGTATTATTCATCGTCAAGCTTGAATAGAGAGGAAGTTTATTATCAGGCGCTTAATTATGAGTTTGAAGATTCGGATGTAAAGTCTGCCATTTCCTCTATATGGTCTAGGTCATATAATAACATTGCCAATTGTAATAATCTGATTAACCAGATTGCGGATGCTGACCCGCTGCTTTTTGCGCAAGGCGAGTTTGAGAAGAATATGATTCACGGTGAAGCGCTTGCTTTGCGTGCTTTTATTCATTTTGAAATCCTCCGTATGTTCGCGCCTGCTATGATAAAGGACGATCATAAAGCCTATATGCCATACGTAGATGTCTATCCCACTTTAGTGCCGGAATACGAAACGAATGAGGAAATTTTGAAAAAAGTGATTACCGACCTGAAGGAGGCAAAGCGTATGTTGGCGGAGTGTGACATAACGGAAGAGCATAAAGTGTGGATGTCGGTCAATCTTCGTATGTTGGGTAGTGGTATTTTAGCTGGAGACATTGCCGAAGATGATGTGTTCTTCGCTTATCGTGGCTATCGTATGAATTATTATGCGATTACAGCGATGTTGGCGCGTGTCTATTTTTGGAAGGGTGAATATAAATTGGCATACGATGAAGCAAAAGAGGTGTTAGATGCTATTGATGATAACGGTAAAAAATTTTTCTCGTTTATGCCGTACGCGGAGTTGGGAGAAAATTTGAAAGATTATAATAGTATTATTATGTGTTTCTTTAATAAGACGTTGCAAGAGAATTATGAACCGTTTATCATGAAGAGCAGTCAAAACAGATTTTATTTGGCTGGCTTTGAAAGGGGACAAAATGAACTCGACCGACGATTGACGGTTATGCTCGGTTCTGAAGGAACGAACAACTATTCGCGTAAATATGACATTCCGTTGGGCACGAATGGAACGGATATGATTCCGAACATCCGTCTGAGCGAGATGTATTATATCATGGGAGAATATTTTGCTCGTGAAAATAACTTCACTGAAGCAGGAAAGATGTTGGATGAGGTACGTTTCAACAGAGGCATTGTGACCACCGACTTGAAGAGTACTATCGCTACATTAGATAGTTATCATACGGAGATGCTTAACGACATGCGTAAGGAGTTTGTGGGTGAAGGACAGCTATTCTATCAATACAAACGTTTGGATAAGAAACCTGTTAACAAGGCTATATTTGTGTTTGACAAGCCGAATAATGAAGATGTTTAATGAGTAAACAACGTAAAATCATGATAAGAAAATATATGCTGTTAGCATTCTTGCCCCTTTGTTTGTGGGCATGTACGGAAGATGAAATACAACCGTATCACGGAGAGCAATATCTGCGTTTCCAACCTTTGGAAGATAGCGAGCAAGAGAATATCGCTGTTTCGTTTAATAATTACCCCACCAATGATGAAATTGTGGTGAAAATAGGGCTGGAACTTATTGGTATACCTTTTGAGAAAGACACTCCTTACAAAGTGACGGTGGTGAACGATGAGGTGAAAGAGGGTGATATCCCCAATGCCCTGCCCGAGAATTATCGGTTGCCTGAGTCTCCTGTGTTTAAGGCGGGAATGACTGAGGATGTGCTGGAAGTGGTATTGGTGAAGACCGACAATCTGAAAGAGGATGTGAAGCTGTGTCTGCAGTTGGAAAGCAATGAGCATTTTGCAGGATCGATGCCTCTTTTCGACCAGATGGAGATTGTATTCAACAATGTGATAAGCCCACCGCTATGGTGGAAGGGCGATGTAATCAAGTTGTTCTTGGGTACATATTCCCGAAAGAAATATGTAGACTTTGTAACATTCTCCGGAATATCGGACTTCGGTGCGCTTAGTACGGCAGAGAAGCGTCAGGCTGCGCTTGAGTTTAAATACTATGTGGCAGCGAACAATATAATGGATAAGGATGATAAGACAGGGGAGGAGTTTCCGATGGTAATCCCTGTTGATTAATTTAGATATAAATATGAGAATACATACATTATTTACAGCAGTAGTCCTTCTTTTCATGGTGACAGCTTGTTATGAAGACAAGGGAAACTATGACTATAAGGAGATGAATGATATTGAAATTACTGTAGAGATGCCGGACGAAAACACCTCTTTTGCCTTGGGCGATCTCGTGGTTTGCACTCCCCAATTGGTATTCGCTGTGGGGAAGGAGAATACTAATTTGGGTTATGAGTGGTCTTTTGCAGGTAAGGTGATTTCGCATACACGTAATTTGGAATGGGTAGCAGATACTATTGCCTCTAATAAGATGTTGCAGTTGGCGGTGTTAGATCAGAATACGGGAGTGACTTATTTTGGTGATACCGATATTAGTATTACGTCAAGATATGCAACTGACGGTTGGGTGGTACTTTCTGAAAAGAATGGCAACAGTTCATTGTCGTTCATACGTCACCGCAGCGGCTTGTCAGCTCCCACTGAGGTGGCAAAGGATGTTTACCAAATGATTAACGGTCGCCCGATGGGAACAGGACCGGTCTCTGTTTATCCTCATTGGACAACTCGTTGGGGAGGAGAAGAGAATGTCAGTTGGGTATGGGTTGCTCAAAAAGGAGGAGAAAGCGCTTTGGAAGTTTCAGGAAGCAGCTACCAACAGCAAACGACGTTAGCGCCAATATTTCTGAAGCAGACCTATCCGGAGGGATTTGTTCCGGCAGCTGTGATGGATTTGCAGATACTTTCATTGGCCATTGGTGAGGATGGAACTATTTATACACGTGTAAAAGATTCAAATCTTCTGTTTAATACGGGGCGTTTTATCGATCGTCCGTTAACGTCGGATGATAAAGGGGAACTGAAAGTGGATGGTAGCATGATTGCTTATGGTCGCTTTGATTGTCAGGGAGGATTGCTGTGTTACGACAAAAACTCCGGTCAGTATTTGCATATTAGCGATTACGTGCATTGGGATGGAAAACCTCGTGCAGGAAAAGCGCTTCCTCTAAAAGTAGACGAAGGAGATTACAAAGAAGGAGATGCCAGACTGAATGATATGAATGGGTATAAGGTACATTATGTAGGAGTGGCTTATAATGAAGATCATTTATATAGTCCTATGCCTTATATGGCTGTTATTGAGAACCGGACTACAGGCAAGTTTTATCTGCAAAAGTTTTCTGTTGACAACTATGATGGGAGCATGAAAGCACTGCCTGCCAAGTTTGAGTCTCAGGAAGAGATGAAGAATCTGGAAAGTGTGATTGATGACAGTTCCAAGAATTGTTTCACGCTTTCTCGCTACCAGAACGACGCTCCGTATATGTTTATTAGTAAAGACAATATGTTGTATCTTTATTTTATAGATAACAAGACATTATATCCGTGTGCGCGATTTGAGTCGGTCATTACCTCTATGGATATGAATATCTATTCAAGTAGAGTGCTTACCGTGGGATTGGAGAACGGAGATGTCATTATGTTGAAAGGCATACGTAGCGCGGATGGAGAACCCAATTTAGCTAGGTATGTTATCAACGAAAGAAACATTGTTCAAGTGACTGATGCAGAGAATGAATTTGTCCTTTTCCATGAGAAAGACTTTGGGCGAGTAGTACAAATCTTCTATAAATGGCAGGAAAAGTGGAACGAGAATTTCTATTAATTTAAAACAATATCATGTTGAGGAAAATCTATTTACTGTTCTTAATCGCACTGTGTGGGGTTGTCATCAACCCTGCCATGGCCAAGAAGAAAAACAAGAAGAAAGCTTCTACGGAAGCTACGACAAAAAAGAAGGAGAAGAAAGAAACCAAGTATGATAAGCTGTTCAAAGGCAAGAAGGTCACGACGGCAAAAGGTTTTATTACTCTTCATCAGTTTGATAACAAAGTTTATTTTGAGTTACCGCTCAAAGTGCTCAACCGTGATATCCTGTTGGGATCTACAATTGCAGAAACAACGGATAATCAGTTTGGATGTGTAGGTGAGAAGTCTAGTGATCCTTTTTTGATTCGTTTTGTGCAGCGTGATTCAACAATCACATTACGTCGTGTACAGGTAGGACAATTCTCGGACGATCGGGAAATTAAAAAACGTTTGCAGAGTAGTACAATGCCGGCTATTGCCGAAACTTTCGAGATAAAGGCTTACAATAATGACAGTACTGCGGTTGTATTTGATATGACCAGCTATCTGTTGAGCGATAAGAAGATGCTCTCTCCTTTCTCTCCTTATTCATTGATAGAAATGATGGGAGCGAACATTGATAAGAATTTTGAAAAGGAAAGTTCTTTTATACAGGGCATCAAAGGCTTTGAAGACAATGTCAGTGTCCGTTCCTTACTGACTTATAAAGTAAGTGTAGGGGCTAAAGGAAGTTATGCGGTAAAAAACATGCCTTTCTCGGCTGTGATGAACCGTAGCTTTATCTTGTTGCCGGAAAAGCCGATGCGTCATCGTTATGCCGATCCGCGTATTGGTATTTTCGAACACTCTATTGTTGAGTTTGCTTCCGAAGGACGCGGATTGCGTACTCGCCATATTGCTCATCGTTGGAATCTGGAACCATCGGATTCTGCCGCATATCTGCGTGGAGAGTTGGTAGAGCCTAAAAAACCTATTATTTTCTATATTGATGATGCATTTCCGTTGAGTTGGAATAAATACATTCATAAAGGAGTTGAGGTATGGCAGAAAGCATTTGAGAAGATTGGCTTTAAGAATGCGATTATAGCAAAGGATTTTCCTAAAGACGATCCTAACTTTGATCCGGAAAACATCAAATATTCTTGTATCCGTTATGCCCCTTCTACAGTAGCTAACGCAATGGGACCTTCTTGGATTGATCCTCGTTCGGGAGAGATCATAAATGCATCAGTAACGGTATATCATAATATTGTGCAGTTGGTTCAGTACTGGCGTTTTCTGCAGACTGCCCCGGCAGATAAAGAAGTTCGTGACGTAGTGTTGCGTGAAGACTTGTTGGGAGACTGTATCGCTTACGTGCTTTCTCATGAGGTAGGGCACACTCTGTCTCTAATGCATAATATGGCGGGTTCTTCTTCCATTCCTGTAGAGTCATTGCGTGATCCGAAATTTACTCAGGAGTATGGAACGACTTATTCTATCATGGATTATGCGCGTAATAACTATATAGCACAGCCGGGCGATAAGGAGAAAGGGGTACGCATGACACCTCCTGAACTTGGTGCTTATGATTATTATGCGATCTCCTGGTTGTATAAACCAATATTTGAGGCGAAAACATCTGAAGAAGAAATTCCCATACTGGACAAATGGATCAGTGAGAAATCGGGTGATCCCAAGTATCGTTATGGTAAGCAGCAGTTTAAACGTCGCTTCGATCCGAGTTCCGTAGAAGAAGATTTGGGAGATGATCCTGTGAAAGCTTCAGAATATGGACGTCGTAATCTGCAATATATCCTGAAACATATTAATGAATGGGTAGCAGACAAAGATAAGGATTTTGAGTTCCGTACTGCTTTATATGATGAAGTTGTCTATGGATATGTACGCTATTTAAGCTTCGTGTTAGCTGATATCGGAGGTATTTATCTGAATGAACGTTATGACGGAGATCAGCGTCCGAGTTACCAGACTGTGTCGAAAGAGCAACAGAAGAAAGCGTTGAATTTCTTGTTGAATGAGTTGAAAGATCTTTCTTGGTTGGATGCGAATGAGACTTTGAAAGAGTTTCCTATCCGTACTTCTGTAGCTATGCAAATGGAGAACGCGATTATTGATGGTATCTTATCTCGTTGTGGTGCTGTTTCTATCTGTTCGGATAAGGCGACATCCGCTCCTTACACTCAAAAAGAATATCTGGCAGATATCGAACGTTTTGTATGGGCACCGACACGTGCTGGTAAAACTTTGACAGATACGGAGATGCGTCTGCAGATGAATTATCTGACAAAACTGATAGAAGGATCTGTAACCGGAGTTGCTAAAAATGCGACTCGTAAAGGTATTACGGATATGTATGGTATTATTGAGATTCCTGAATGGTTGAAGGCTGCTTCTCGTGAGCGTTTTGGCATCGTCTCGGAAGAATTTATGGGATGCTTTAATAATAAGCATGCTGAAATGCAGGCAGCCCGTTTGGAAGAAATTAGCGGTTTTGAGGATGATGTTGATTTGAAGGCTCCGTTGGAACCGATGGAACATGTTTATTTCGGCGAATTGAAGAAAATCCGTAGCTTGGTTGCAGCAAGTGCTTCTACCGGCTCTGCCGATACGCAACGCCATTATCGCTTATTGTTGTACAAAATTGATCAGGCATTAAAATGATAGGAAGTATGAGAAATAGATATAGTAAGATACTTTGTTTATTGCTTCTTTTTATGTGTTGCCTGCCACAAGACGGAAATGCGATCTGGCCTTTTAAAAAGAAGAAAAAAGAGGAAAAGAAAGAAGTGCTGACACCTTATCAGAAGCTTTTCAAGAACAAGAAAGTGCAGACAGCTCATGGGCTGATGACTATTCATAAGGTGGAAGATAAAGTGTATGTTGAGTTTCCGGTTGCTATGTTAGGACGGGAACTGTTGTTGACTTCTTCTATAGAAAACACGAGTGACGGTGGGGAAGGTGCACCGGGACAACTGGGCGGAACAGATGTACGTCTGCGTTTTGAGATGATCGATTCGACAATCGTGGCGCGTATGCCTTTGTTGAGCAAACCTGTCAATACGAGTGGTGACTCTGATATTACCCGTGCACTGAATCATTCACATAATCCGGGTATCTTCAAGAGCTTTAAAGTGTTGGCATGTACGCCGGATAGTTCCGCTCTTGTAGTGAATATGAAAGGTTTATTCTTGGAAGGTTCGGCTTTTACCAAACCTTTCCCATCGACTTCTGCTAACGGCTATTATGGTTTTGTATCTCGCGACCACTCTTTGGAATCTGATAAATCGTCTGTTTTGGGCGTTTCCGCTTCCGGAGATAATATTACCGTTCGTGAAGAATTGGCATATAAGGTGAATCACACTTTGATGGGAGCTTATAGTATGTATGAGAATGTTCCGTTGACGGCTGTGGTAAATAAGATGTTATGTGTTTTGCCGGAAGAGCCTATGACTCCCCGTTTGGCAGATTCACGTCTTGGATTGACTACACAGTTGAAAAGTGACTTCGCCGGGGCGGGGCAAGAGGTGAAGAATATACGTTATGCAAAACGTTGGCGGATTGAGCCTTCGGATTCCGCTGCTTACCGTCGGGGTGAACTGGTGGAACCGAAGAAACAATTAGTATTCTATATTGATAGCTTACTACCCGTCAAGTGGCATCCTTATATTAAAGCCGGAGCGGAATCCTGGAATAAGGCTTTTGAAAAAATTGGTTTTAAGAATGTGATTTGTGTGAAAGAGTTTCCTAAGAATGATACTTTGTTTAATGCACACAGTTTGGATTGCATGACCATCCGTTACTCTGCTTCATGGATGAATACTGCACAAACCACTCTTCACTCTGATGCTCGTACCGGTGAGATTTTGAATGCTTCTATATTGATTAATGCGAACTTGATCAGTGTACAGTATGTAGACCGTATTGCGGCAACTGTGGCAACCGATCCTCGTGTACGTACTGTTATTTTTCCGCAAGAAGTGCAGGGTGAACTGATTCAGGCTGCTATTGCTCAGGCGGTAGGAACAGGATTAGGACTTGCAGCGAACTGGGGAGCTTCTGTTGCTTATCCGGTAGACTCTTTGCGTTCTGCCAGCTTTACGCAAAAGTATGGTTTAGCCTCTTCTGTGATGGGTGGGGTAGTGATTAATGATGTGGCTACGGCTGATGATGTCCGGAAAGGAGTGCGTTTGGTCAATACGAACCCTGGACCGTATGATGAATTGGTTATCAAATATCTGTATCAGCCTATTTATGCCTCTTCATTGCAAGAAGAAAAAGCAACGTTGGATAGCTGGATCCGTCAACACACAGGGGATCCTCATTATGCTTATATCCGTAGTCAGCCCCGTTTTGATTCGGATCCGCGTAATAGTCGTGGAGGCTTGGGAGACGATCATTTGAAGTCATTTGATTATATGCTTTCCAATATCCGTACCGGTTGTGAGAATTATTATACTTGGTTCTCAAAAGGGGACAAGGACATGACAATGCGTAAGCGGGTATATTCAGCACTTTGTGATCGGTTGAACAGTCGTGTATATGCGGTTCTTTCGTATGTCGGTGGTATTTATCTGAACGATATTCGTGAGAAAGATGTGCTTCCGAGTTACTCGATGGTAGACCGCGAGAAGCAAAAGGCTGCATTGGACAGGGTGCTGAGTCTGGCAAAAGATCTGGACTGGATAGAGAGTGCAGCTCGTGCTACAGATTTCACAATTGCTGATAAGAAGGCAGATATGATGCGTTTGGAAATTTTCAAGAATATCTTTAATCGTTTGCCTTATATCGAAGTGTGTACGGAACGTTTCCCGGAAACGGCTTATACGGCTTCTGAATATTTGGATGACATTTATAATGTAGTATGGGAAGGAACTTTGAAACGTCGTACGTTGGATAATGTTGAGAAGGCTCTGCAGACTGCTTTTCTGGAAAGTATTATTGCTACCTCTACAGTGACTGCGCCTATTGGTAGCTTTAAGGCTTCAAAGACGTCATTTGCAGATACCCGGAAATCGGAGATCAGTCTGGCTGCTTTGCGTGAAGGAGAAAATGTAGAGCACTATCTGCATTCTTTGCAGACTCCTGAAGAAGTAAGTGGTTTCTCATCCATTCCGCCTATTTATACGAATCAGACCAAAGTCGCTGCATATTATTTTGATATGTTGATGCGTACGAAAGAGATGTTGGAAAAGAGTATTGCGGTTATGCCTGAGGCTGATCGTTCACATTATGAACTTTTAATTTATCGCATAAATAAAGCGGTAGAGATCAAATAATAAATTTCTCTCTCTTGAATAAATAGTGTTAGCAATTCCGTTGCTAATGAAAACGCCCCGTCGTAGTGATTACGATGGGGCGTCTTCATTATAGTTAGTGTATGTTACAGTATAGTATGTTTTAGTAAACTGATTACTTTTTGAAACCGTTTCCTGTTGAGGCTTGCTTACACTTGTCGCATAGCTAATGCTTTGTTTTCCGCAGCTTCCATAATTTCCCGTTCTCCGGGTCCTTTATCGTTAATACCGCAAAGATGAAGAATTCCGTGGATAATGACACGGTGCAGTTCGTTATCATAAGAGGCACCAAATTGCTCCGCATTAGTGCGTATTGTGTCCAGACTAATGAATAAGTCGCCTGATAAACGATCGCCTTCACAATAATCAAAAGTAATGATGTCCGTGTAGTAGTCATGTTGCAGATACTGACGGTTTACCTCTAGAATCTTTTCGTCCGAGCAGAAGATATAAGCGATTTCACCGAGTCTTTTCCCGTAAGAAGCAGCTACGGCTTTTATCCATTCCGTAGTCTCACGTTTCTTGATATCAGGCATTTTTACGCCTTCTGTTTGATAAGTTACAGCCATAATTGAATGTTATGATTTAAAAGAAAAATAAATAACTGATTAAGATAGCGGCTATGATACCCGAGAAGTCTGCTATCAGACCGCAAGTCACCGCATTACGAGTCTTGGTGATCCCCACACTGCCGAAATAAACGGCCAGAATGTAGAATGTGGTGTCCGAAGCTCCGCGAACTACACAACTCATACGTCCTACAAACGAATCCGGTCCCAGTTCTTTCATCGTATCGATCATCAATCCGTTTGCACCGCTACCGCTAAGCGATTTCATCAATGCGGTAGGCAGCGCTCCTACAAAGCTCGTGTCCACTCCGCATAAGCCTACTATATAGCCGATGCCTCCCACCAGAAAATCCATTGCTCCCGAAGTGCGGAACACTGCAATTCCTACAAGGAAAGCAACCAGATAAGGAATGATGCGTACAGCTGTCGTAAACCCTTCTTTAGCTCCCTCTACAAATGAATCGTATACATTGATTTTTTTCCTGACTCCCGTCAAAATAAACAGGATGATGACACTGAACAGCAGAATATTCGCTATCAATGTAGAATAAGTACCCATATCCTCTCGTGAAACGCTTAGGAACAGATAAATCAAGCCGGAAAAGAAAAGGCAGATAACGCCCATTAAAAGGAGAATAGGCTTATTGATTAAGTTTATCTTTTGAGCGATGCTGACTGCTATGACTCCTACTAGAGTTGAAATGAAAGTACTTAGCAGAATAGGGATAAATACATCTGTAGGCTGTGCAGCCCCCATTTGTGCACGATACACCATGATACTGATCGGAATGATGATAAGGCCGGAGGTATTAATCACCAAAAACATAATCATCGGATTGGAAGCAGTGTCTTTTTTCGGATTCAGTTCCTGCAGCTCTTTCATGGCTTTCAGTCCCAACGGGGTGGCGGCATTGTCCAAACCGAGCATATTGGCAGACATATTCATAAAGATGGAGCCTAGCACCGGATGCCCTTTAGGAATGTCCGGAAACAAGCGGCAAAGCACCGGACTTAGAAAGCGGGCCAGTGCATTAATCAATCCACTGTTTTCTCCGATTTTCATGATGCCCAGCCAAAGAGCCAGTACGCCTGTAAGTCCCAGGGATATCTCGAAAGCTGTCTTTGAAGAATCGAATGTAGCGTTCATGATAGCTGTAAATATTTCCGTATCTCCCAGAAAAATCACTTTTACAAGGGCGATGATAAAGGCGACGACAAAAAATCCTATCCAAATGTAATTTAGAACCATAGTTGATAGCGTGTATATAGATAGTGCAAAAGTAGTTATTACGTTTCAAATAAACTAAATCTTCGTCTTTCTTATACTGAAAATGAATGTAAATCTCTATCTTTGTCTCCTACTTTCAAGAAATAAATGGAACAGGAAGATTTTAACATACGCGAACATCAGCTTACTTCAAAAGAACGGGATTTCGAGAATGCACTCCGTCCGTTAAGCTTTGAAGACTTTAGCGGTCAGGACAAGGTGGTGGAAAACCTTCGCATTTTTGTGAAGGCGGCACGCTTGCGTGGCGAAGCACTCGACCATGTGCTGTTGCACGGCCCTCCCGGATTAGGAAAAACAACTCTTTCGAATATTATCGCTAACGAATTAGGAGTTGGCTTTAAAGTAACTTCCGGTCCGGTACTTGATAAACCGGGTGACCTGGCAGGTGTATTGACCAGCCTCGAACCGAACGACGTGCTTTTTATTGATGAAATTCATCGGCTGTCGCCTGTGGTGGAGGAATATCTTTATTCGGCGATGGAAGATTACCGCATCGATATTATGATCGATAAGGGACCTTCGGCACGCAGCATCCAGATAGATTTGAATCCTTTCACGCTGGTTGGTGCAACCACACGTAGCGGTCTGCTGACGGCCCCGCTTCGTGCACGTTTCGGTATTAATCTTCATTTGGAGTACTATGATGATGATATTTTGAGCAATATCATTCGTCGTTCTGCGTCCATACTGGATGTGCCTTGTTCGGTACGTGCAGCATCGGAGATAGCTTCCCGTAGCCGCGGAACGCCCCGTATTGCCAATGCCTTGCTCCGTCGGGTACGTGATTTTGCGCAGGTGAAAGGCTCCGGTTCTATCGATACGGAGATTGCCCAGTTTGCATTGGAAGCATTGAATATTGATAAGTACGGCCTGGATGAGATAGACAACAAGATACTTTGCACCATTATAGACAAATTTAAAGGTGGTCCGGTAGGTATCACTACCATTGCCACGGCTTTGGGAGAAGATGCGGGAACCATTGAGGAAGTTTACGAACCTTTCCTGATAAAAGAAGGATTTATGAAGCGTACTCCCCGTGGACGTGAGGTGACCGAACTTGCCTATAAACATTTGGGAAGAAGTCTTTATAACAGTCAAAAAACGCTGTTTAATGACTAACATAAAGCGTCATGTGACAAGTGGTATTAACGGTATAAAAGAACTTTATAAAGCATAGTTGGATGATGAAGCAATGGACTACTTTACTTGTTTTTCTCTTTTTGAGCTTGTCTTTATCGGCTCAACAGGAATATGGGAGGGATATTTTTGTCTCTTCTAAAGGGGACTCTTTACCTTATCGGATGATTCATCCCGAATCGGTGAAGCCAGGTGAAAAGTATCCGCTCGTACTGTTTCTGCATGGAGCCGGCGAACGGGGAAATGATAATGAGAAACAGTTGACTCATGGCGGACAGATGTTTCTTAATCCGGTCAATCAAGAAAAGTATCCTGCTTTTGTGCTGATTCCGCAGTGTCCGACAGACGGTTACTGGGCTTATACGGAACGTCCGAAGTCTTTTATACCTGCTGAAATGCCGGTAGGACAGGAGATCAGTCCTATATTACAAACACTCAAACAGTTGCTCGATTCCTATCTGGTGATGCCCGAAGTGGACACGCAACGGGTTTATATTATCGGCCTTTCAATGGGAGCGATGGGAACGTATGATTTAGTAATACGCTATCCGGAGATTTTTGCTGCTGCAATTCCTATCTGCGGTATAGTCAATCCGAGCCGGTTGTCGGCTGCCAAGGATGTGAAGTTCCGTATCTTTCATGGAGACGCGGATGACGTCGTTCCGGTGAAAGGTTCTCGCGAAGCATATAAAGCATTGAAAGCTGCCGGTGCAGATGTGGAATATATTGAATTTCCCGGTTGTAATCATGGAAGCTGGAATCCGGCTTTCAATTATCCCGGATTTATGGATTGGTTGTTCAAGCAAAAGAAGAAACGTTGAACCAATCTGAATGATAATTACTAATAAAACATGGCTGGACTAAAATCATTAGCTAAAGATACTGCAATCTATGGGCTGAGTAGTATTGTCGGACGATTCCTTAACTACATGCTGGTACCCCTGTATACAGCCGTATTGCCGGCTGTCGCCGGAGGTTATGGAGTGGTGTCAAACGTGTATGCGTTTACAGCCCTGATGCTCGTACTGCTTACGTTCGGTATGGAAACGGGATTCTTCCGTTTCGCCAATAAATCGGGAGAAGACCCGATGAAAGTATATGCCAACTCCCTATTGTCAGTAGGAGGCGTATCTTTGATTTTCGTTCTCCTTTGCCTGTTGTTCCTGCAACCGATTTCCAATTTGCTGGATTATGGCGATCATCCGGAATTTATAGCGATGATGGCTGTTGTGGTAGCTTTAGATTCTTTTCAATGCATTCCTTTTGCCTATTTGCGATACAAGAAACGTCCTGTCAAGTTTGCGGCTATCAAACTGCTCTCTATCATTGGCGGCATCGGTTTGAATCTGTTTTTCCTGTTGGTGTGTCCGTGGCTGAATGTACATTGTCCGGCAACCGTCTCTTGGTTTTATGATCCGGACTATCTGGTGGGATATATCTTCATTAGCAACCTGATAATTTCGGTTGTTCAGATGTTCTTCTTTATTCCCGAACTGACAGGATTTGCTTATAAGTTGGACCGGGTGTTGTTGAAGCGAATGGTAGTATACTCTTTTCCGGTATTAATCTTAGGTTTGGTAGGTATTCTAAATCAGACTGTTGACAAGATGATCTATCCGTTTCTCTTTGAAGATCGACAGGAAGGGTTGGTACAACTGGGTATTTATGCGGCAACCAGCAAAATAGCGATGGTGATGGCCATGTTTACACAGGCTTTCCGTTACGCTTACGAACCGTTTGTATTTGGTAAAGACCGCGAAGGAGATAACCGAAAAATGTATGCGGCTGCGATGAAATATTTTCTTATCTTCTCATTGTTGGCTTTCCTTGCTGTAATGTTCTACCTCGATTTGCTGCGTTATCTTGTGGCAAAAGGTTACTGGGAAGGCCTTGGAGTGGTAGCTATTGTGATGCTTGCAGAAATCTGTAAAGGGATTTATTTCAATCTTTCCTTTTGGTATAAACTGACGGATAAGACCTATTGGGGAGCTTACTTCTCGGTGATCGGCTGTGTCATTATTGTTGTATTGAACATATTATTTGTGCCGGTTTACGGCTATCTTGCTTCGGCATGGGCTTCTGTTGCAGGCTATGCGGTAATCTTGCTGTTATCCTACTGGATAGGACAGAAAGAATACCCGATTCGTTATGATTTGAAAAGCCTCGGACTTTATGTTCTGCTGGCAGCGGTACTTTACGTTATTGGAGAACAGATGCCTATCCCTAATCTGGTGCTCCGTCTCGCTTTCCGTACCGTACTCTTATTGCTATTTATAGCTTATATTATCAAGAAAGATTTACCATTGAGTCAGATTCCTGTTATTAATCGCTTTATAAAGAAGAAATAACTATGAAGACAGATGAACGTAATAAGTTTGCTATCAAGTCCTTTCTGGGAGAATACCTGGACTTGAAAAAAGACAAGGATAATGAACTGGCCACCGTGGATTCTATCCGTAAGGGTGTAGAGTTCAAAGGTGCCAATTTGTGGATCCTGATTTTTGCCATCTTTATGGCATCACTCGGATTGAATGTAAACTCTACCGCAGTAATTATCGGTGCCATGTTGATTTCTCCGCTGATGGGACCTATTATGGGAGTAGGACTCTCTGTCGGACTGAACGATTTCGAATTGATGAAACGCTCTTTGAAGAGCTTTCTCATAACGACCGCTTTCAGTGTGACGACGGCCATTATTTTCTTCCTTCTTGCCCCTATTGCCGGTTCACAGTCAGAGCTGCTGGCACGTACATCGCCCACTATTTATGATGTATTCATCGCGCTTTTTGGTGGTTTGGCAGGTGTGGTAGCTCTCTCTACCAAGGAAAAAGGAAATGTGATTCCGGGTGTTGCCATTGCTACTGCATTGATGCCGCCGCTTTGTACGGCAGGTTACGGGCTGGCTTCCGGTAATCTCATTTATTTCCTGGGTGCTTTTTATCTTTACTTTATCAACTCTGTTTTTATCAGCCTGGCTACTTTCCTCGGTGTTCGTGTGATGCATTTCCAACGGAAAGAGTTTGTGGATAAAACCCGTGAGAAGACCGTACGTAAATACATCGTTCTGATTGTAGTGCTTACCATGTGCCCTGCAGTTTATCTGACATTTGGAATTATAAAGAGCACTTTCTATGAAGCAGCAGCCAATCGTTTTATAAACGATCAGTTGAGCTTTGAGAATACGCAGGTACTTGATAAGAAAATTAGCTATGACCATAAAGAAGTACGGGTTGTTTTGATTGGTCCTGAAGTGCCTGACGCTTCGATATCTATTGCTCGTAGCAAGTTGAAAGAGTATAAGCTGGAAGATACGAAACTGATTGTATTACAGGGGATGAACAATGAGGCGGTAGATGTATCTTCTATCCGTGCCATGGTCATGGAAGACTTCTATAAAAACAGTGAGCAACGGCTTCAACAACAGGCGGTGAAAATTTCCCAACTGGAGACAACACTGGAGCAATACAGAACGTACGATGCTATGAGTCGTACATTAGTACCCGAATTGAAGGTACTTTATCCTTCCATCACAACTCTTTCCATCGCTCACTCGCTCGAAGTGCGGGTCGATTCGATGAAGACGGATACGGTAACATTGGCTGTCCTTAAATTCGCCAGACATCCGTCTGTTGCTGAAAAAGAGAAAATCAGCGAATGGCTGAAAGCCCGCGTAGGAACGAAGAAGTTGAGGCTGATTACAGAATAATGAATCTAAAAATAATAATATGAAGTTCAGACTAACCGTCTTGATAGTCTTTTCTCTCTGTCTGTCGAATGTATTTGCCGATGAGGGAATGTGGTTGTTGGGAAATCTCCGAAAGAATAAACAGACTGACCGGGTAATGAAAGAACTTGGTTTGCAAATGCCTGTGAATAAAATATATAATCCGAAGAAACCTTCTCTTTCTGATGCTGTTGTCAGCTTTGGAGGTTTCTGTTCGGGAGTGGTGGTTTCCGAAGACGGTCTGGTGTTTACCAATCATCATTGTGGTTTCAGCAGTATCCAGCAACACTCTTCTGTGGAACATGATTATCTGAAAGATGGCTTTTTGGCACGTAGCCTTGACGAAGAGCTGCCGAATCCGGAGTTATATGTCCGTTTTCTGCTTCGTACGGAAGACGTAACTAAACGGGTATTATCTGCCACCCGCTATGCTAAAACGGAAACAGAACGCCGTGTGGCTGTTGATTCGATTATGAATGTAATCAGTATGGAAGTCTCCGAAAAGGATTCTACATTGACTGGTATTGTAGATGCTTATTATGCAGGGAATGAATTCTGGCTATCTGTTTATCGTGATTATAATGATGTCCGCCTGGTTTTTGCACCTCCTTCTTCTGTCGGGAAGTTCGGATGGGATACGGATAATTGGATGTGGCCGCGTCATACGGGCGATTTCAGCGTATTTCGTATCTATGCTAATACCAAGAATGGTCCGGCGGATTATTCTCCTGAAAACGTCCCTTATCATCCCGAATATGTAGCACCCATTTCTTTGGATGGATACAAAGAAGGTTCTTTCTGCATGACGCTTGGCTATCCGGGCAGTACGGAACGTTACCTTTCCTCGTATGGTATCGAAGAGATGATGAATGGAATCAACCAGGCAATGATTGATGTGCGGGGAGTAAAACAAACGGTTTGGAAACGGGAGATGGATCGTCGTCCGGATATTCGTATCAAGTATGCTTCAAAATACGATGAAAGTTCCAATTATTGGAAGAATAGCATCGGAACAAACAAGGCCATTAAGCATCTGAAGGTGTTGGAAAAGAAGCGGGCGGCTGAAGCAGCCCTTCGCGACTGGATTCAGTCTCATCCGGAAGAAAGAGAGAAACTGATTCGTTTATTCTCTTCTCTGGAGTTGAGTTATAGTAATCGTCGGGAAACAAATCGTGCGTTGGCTTATTTCGGTGAATCGTTTATCAATGGTCCCGAATTGGTGCAGCTTGCTCTTGAAATTCTCAATTTCGACTTTGAGGCCGAGGAGAAGCTGGTGATTACCCGCATGAAGAAGTTATTGGAGAAGTATGATAATCTTGATCTTTCCATTGATAAGGAGGTTTTTGCTGCCATGCTCAAAGAATATCAGTTGAAAGTGGATAAGAAGTATCTGCCTGCTATGTATGAAAAGATAGATACGCTCTATAATGGGAATATTCAGGCTTATGTAGACTCTTTGTATGCAACGTCCAATATAACGTCTCCTAAGGGCCTAAAACGTTTCCTGGAGCGAGATACTACGTATAATCTGATAGAGGACCCGGCTGTTTCCTTGAGTCTGGACCTGATCGTGAAGTATTATGAGATGAATCAGAGTATTTCCGAAGCTTCCGAGCAGATAGAGCAAGGGGAACGTTTGTTCAACGCTGCCATGCGCCGTATGTATGCCGATCGTAATTTCTATCCGGATGCCAATTCCACTATGCGGCTTAGTTTCGGAACGGTTGGGGGGTATACTCCTTTTGATGGGGCCACTTACGATTATTATACCACTGTGAAAGGCATCTTTGAGAAGGTGAAGGAACATGCAGGTGATATTGACTTTGCCGTCCAGCCCGAGTTGTTGAGTTTGCTTTCTTCCGGTGATTTCGGAAGATATGCCAATGCACAGGGAGACATGAATGTTTGCTTTATTTCTAATAATGATATTACAGGAGGTAATTCCGGTAGTGCCATGTTCAATGCCAAAGGAGAATTGCTTGGGCTGGCTTTCGATGGCAACTGGGAAGCAATGAGCAGTGACATCGTATTTGAACCTGACTTGCAGCGTTGCATCGGAGTAGATGTGCGGTATATGCTCTTTATTATGGAGAAGTACGGTAAGGCGGGCAATCTTGTTCAGGAGTTGAAGATAAAAGAATGAGTTTATCATATAAACTAAGTTGCATTCTAATAATAAGTAGGGATATTCAGTAAATGTTCCTCTTTCTAAAAAAATCAAGAGAAAAGCTCACGTAAAGCAAAGCTTTTCTCTTGATTTTTTCGTTCAACTCTCCCAGTCTTCTATCTTTTTTGTAG
>OGFG01000641.1_pt1 | contig 40893 bp, 37 predicted proteins | sample 1570761 | NCBI WGS metagenome assembly OGFG01 (sample SAMEA2581938, study PRJEB24529) | metagenome | biome: Human gut stool | place: China | collected 2011
TTGGACGGTCACACCGCCCGTTTTCTTTCTCGGGAAAGAAAATGGGGGGTGTGCTCCTGTCGCCCGCAGGCGGCATATCCCTCCGCGCTGTGCGCGGAAAATATTGTGTTCCTGCTATTGCAGGAACCTTATTTTTCCTCAGGATTGAGCTTTGCCAGCATATCGATCGCCATAGTATAGCTCTCGAACCCGTGTCCGCGGATCTGGGCGATGCAGGCGGGGGCGGTGACGGACAGGTGGCGGAACTCCTCGCGCTTCTGGATGTCGGACATGTGGACCTCGACGGCGGGGATGCTGACGGCCTTGAGCGCATCGTGGATGGCGTAGCTGTAATGCGTGTAAGCGCCGGGGTTGATGACGATGCCGTCGAACGCCGTGTCGGCCTCCTGAATGGCGTCGATAATCGCGCCCTCGTGGTTGGACTGGAAGCACTCCACGGCCACACCGCGGCTCTGTGCGTGCTCATAGATGCGGGCGCAGAGGGCGGCGTAGTCCTCCTTGCCGTAGATGTCCGGCTCGCGGCGGCCGAGCATGTTCATGTTTGCGCCGTTGATGACTAAGATTTTCATATGAGTATTCCTCCTGTGCTTGCCTTACGCCTGTTTGGCGGCGTGGGCGCGGTATTCCTTGCTTTTTTCAAGATAGAGCGCGGCGTTGGCCAGAATGCTCTCCTTTTCCTTGTCCGTCAGTTCGCGCACGACCTTGGCCGGGGAGCCGAGGATCATCGAGCCGTCCGGCGCGTTCATCTTGCCCGTGACAAGAGCGCCCGCGCCGATGATGCAGTCGTTGCCGATGACAGCGCCGTCGAGCACCGTCGCGCCCATGCCGACGATCACGCGGTCGCCGATGGTCGCGCCGTGGACGGTGGCGCAGTGGCCGACGGACACATCGTCGCCGATGGTGACCTTGTTGTGGATCAGGGCGAGGTCCTGAATGTTGCAGCGCTTGCCGATGCGCACGCTCTGCATCTCGCCGCGGCAAACACTGTTGTACCAGAACGCCGTGCCTTCACCCGCGACGACGTCGCCGAGCACCTGCGCGCCCTCCATGATGAGAATTTTGTCATCGGTGGAAAGGCGGTTAAAATTCATAGACATGGTTTTTCTCCTTTGTGAGCGGACAAGCGCCCGCAGTATCATTTTTTACAGGGCAAAGTTGCCGTTGACGAACACGGGAATCTCGCGCCCGTCTTTCGTCGTGCCGATGATGGAAAGGTCAGCGGTGCCGACCATGAAGTCAACATGCGTGTTGGAATCATTCAGGCCCGCGGCCTTGAGCTCTTCCTTGCTCATGGCCTCGCCGCCCTTGACGCACTCGGGGTACGCCTCACCGAAGGCGAGGTGGCAGGCCGCATTTTCGTCGAAGAGCGTGTTGTAGAAGAGAATCTTCTGGTTCGAAATGGGACTGTCGTAGGGAACGAGTGCGACCTCGCCGAAATACGCCGCGCCCTCGTCCTCGGCGATGGCGGCTTTCAGAATGTCCTCGCCCTTTTCTGCGTGCGCCTCGACGATCTTGCCATCCTTGATGACGAAGTGGAAGTTTTCAATGATGTTGCCGTTGTGCACGAGCGGCAGGGCTGCGTAAACGACGCCGTCAATGCCGTCTCTGAGCGGGGCGGTGAAGACCTCCTCCGTCGGCATATTGGCGACGAACGGAAAGCCTGCGCGGCTGGTGTTGTCGCCGCCGGCCCAGACGTGCGTCTCGGGAAGCTTGATGTTGAGGCTCGTGCCGAGGGAGTTCTGGTAATAGAGCGAGGTGAAGTGCAGCTCGTTGAGCTTTGCGATGCGGCTTTTGAGCAGCGCCACATGCTCGCGCCAGCGCACGACGGCGTCGCCCTTGCCGCTGATGCGGACGGAGGTGAAGATCGCGTCCCAGAGCTTGTCCATCGCCTCCTGCTCGGGAAGCTCGGGGAAGACCTTCTTCGCCCAGCTCGGGATGGGGACGGATGCGACGCACCAGGGGCAGGCATTGGACATTACGGCGCTTACGTAAGGCTGGATGGCCGTCTCGCTGCGGCTCGCGCGCGTCAGGCGGTCGGGGTCTACGCCGAGCAGCGCCTCAGGATCACGGGCGGAGATATTGAGAAATGCTGCGCCCTCGTCAGCATAGCCGTTGAGCATTTCTGCCTGCCAGACGGGAAAGACGTCGAACACGGAGTCATCCGCACGCAGAAAGCGCTCGCGTTCAAGAAAATCATCCGACCAGCGCATCACGACCTCGCAGCAGCCGACGTTATAGGCAGCGGCGGCGCACAGGCGTGCAAAATACGCGCACTCGACCGGGCAGCGGATCACGACGGTCTGGCCCTTCTGCACATTTAGACCGACTTCGATGAGGAGTTTTGCATATTCTTTGAGCTTTTCTTCCATGAATGACCTCCAAAAAAGAAGGCGGCTGTGCGTGGCACAGCCGCCCTTTACTGTTGCACAATGCCATACAACATGCATCATAACACAGTTCATGCGCGATTGAAAAGAGTTTTTCGTATTTTTATCAGATTCCGAGAAGAAGCGAGGCAAAGTTGAAGTAGATCATCAGCGAGATGGCGTCCACGACCGTCGTGATGAACGGCGAAGCCATGACCGCGGGGTCGAAGCCGATCTTCTTGGCGAGCAGCGGCAGCGTGCAGCCCACGACCTTGGCTGCGAACACTGTGACCACGAGCGTCAGGCAGATGACGAGCGCGACCGTGATGGTGATGGGATTGCCGAAGATCATCTTGTCGACAAGCATGAGCTTGACAAAATTCGCTGCGGCAAGCGTGGCGCCGCAGACGACCGCCACGCGGATCTCCTTCCAGATGACGCGGAAGAGGTCGGAAAATTCGATCTCGTCGAGCGAGATACCACGGATGACCGTGACGCTCGCCTGTGAGCCGCAGTTACCGCCCGTGTCCATCAGCATCGGGATATAAGCCGTCAGAATGGCGAACGCGCTGAGCGCGTCTTCAAAGCGGGCGATAATCTGGCCGGTGAACGTGGCCGAGACCATCAGAAGCAGCAGCCAGGGGATACGGGACTTGTACGTATCCCAGACGCTCGTCTTGAGGTACGGCTTATCCGTCGGCAGCATAGCCGCCATCTTTTCGATATCCTCGGTCGTCTCCTCTTCCATGACGTCGATGGCGTCGTCGACCGTGATGATGCCGACGAGGCGGTCTTCCTTGTCGACGACCGGAAGGGCGATGAAGTTGTACTTCGAGAAGGTCTGCGCAACGTCCTCTTTATCCTCGAGCGTGGAGACAGAGATGACGTGCGTCTCCATGATCTCGTCGATGGTGTCGTCCTCATCGGAGAGGAGGATCGTTCGCAGCGAGACGATACCCTGCAGCTTGCGCGCCGGATCGACGACATAGCAGACGTTGATGGTCTCTTTGTCCGTACCGGTGCGGCGGATACGCTTGAGCGCGTCCTCGACGGTCATATCGCGCTTTAAGTCGACAAACTCCGTCGTCATCAGCGCGCCCGCGCTGTCGTCGGGGTATTTGAGAATTTCATTGATGCTCTTGCGCGTGTCGGGGTCCGCGTGCTTTAAGATGCGCTTGACGACGTTCGCGGGCATTTCCTCCACGATGTCGACCGCATCGTCCAGATACAGCTCGTCAAGGACCTCTTTGAGCTCGGTGTTCGAAAAGCCGCGGATCAGCATCTCCTGCGCGTCGGGATCGAGCTCGACGAACACCTCCGCCGCGGGCTCTTTGGGAAGGAGCCGGAACAAAAGGGGAATGCTGTCCTCGTCCAAATCTTCAAAAAGCGAGGCGATATCCGCGGGCTCCAGGTCTGCAAGCAGGTCGCGCAGCGCGGTATATTGTTTTCGCTTGAGCAGATCCTCGATTCTTTCCAGCAGTTCGTCGCGCATTTCTTCAAAGCCGACCATACCGACTCCTCCTTTCTGAAGATAGTGCCAAATCAAAGTGTTCAGGTGAATTTTGCGATAAAAAATCCCCCATATCCTGCGTCCGGCGACGCGGCTATGGGAGCGACAATCAAGAAACACCCGCCCCTGGCGAGAAGTTTCCTTACCGTTCAAGCTTTAGCATCACGAGGCGGTGAAACTGCATTAGATGGCACCTTGCTTTCGATGCAACCTGTTCAAACCCTCTCATAGTGTCTCCACTACTCCGCGGCAGCAGTCCGTATCCTTGTGGTAGCCTTACCTACCGGACGATGTATGAACTTAACGGCACTATATTATGCACATTTTCCCGTCGTGTCAACCCCTTTTCCGGCTTTATTTCTGTAAAAAGTATGTCAAGGCACGCGTTTCTGCTTCCCTTTCGAATTGGGCTGTGCTATACTACATAAATTGAAGAGAAATCGACTTTTGAGGAGGTGAGCATCGCCCTTGCAGCAGTATCTTGACCGGCACCGCTTTTTGAAAGGCATCTACCTGATGGTCAGGCGGTACTTCGATCATCATGTCGGCCGCGACAGTGCGGCACTCACATACTACCTTTTGTTTGCGCTTTTCCCGCTTTTGATCTTTTTGAGCAACTTAGTCGGCATCATGTCCGTGGATATCAGCGGCTTTCTGTATGAAATTCGCGCATTCATCCCGCAGGAGGCGATCGAGATCATCGAGCAGTATTTCACTTATGTCAGCCGCGATTCAAGCCCACGGCTTTTGTGGTTCTCACTGATTTTTTCCATTTACTTTCCTTACCGCGCGGCAAGCTCGCTTCTGGGCTCTGTCCGTCGGGCCTACGGCGAGCACCGGCCCACGCAGTTTTTGCGCTATCAGTTCAAGCTCCTGCTTTATACGCTGAGCCTGATTTTAATGGTCGTTTTGTCCATCGGACTGTCCGTCGTCGGCGGGCGGGTGCTGAACTACGTGTCGAGCCACCTGTCGGCCTATATCACGCTGAGCGACGGCTTTATCCGCCTGTGGTCGAGCCTGCGCTTTGTTATCATCGGCGGCATCGTATTCTTCCTCATCGCGATGATGTACGGCCTTGCGCAGGAGTCGCACCGGATGAACCGTATCTGGCCGGGCGCGGTGTTCTCGCTCGTGATGTGGCTCGTATTGTCATTCCTTTTTTCGTATTATGTTGAAAACATCGCGCGCTACTCCGTCATTTACGGCACGCTCGGCGCGGTGATCGTATTGCTTTTGTGGCTGTATCTCGCCTCGGTCATGCTGATCATGGGGGCGGAATTCAACAGCGTTTTGATGGTGCTGCGTAAGCAGCACACGGCGGAAGCCGAAGAGAATTTAGGAGAAACACAGAAATGAAAATCATCATTGTCGGTATCGGTAAGGTCGGCTACGCCATCGCCGAGCAGATGACGGGCGAAAACCACGATCTGGTCGTCATCGACCGCAACAACGCCGTGCTCGACCACGTTGACTCCATGCTCGACGTCATGTGTGTGGAGGGCAACGGCGCGAGCGCCAGCGTCCTTTTGGAGGCGGGCGTGCGCGAGGCGGACCTTCTCATCGCCGTTTCGGAAAACGACGAGGTCAACCTCATCTGCTGCCTGATGGCGAAAAAGCTCGGCGCGAAGCACACGGTCGCCCGCGTACGCAACCCCGAGTATTTCCGCGATGCACCGATCCTGCGCCGCGAGATCGGGCTTGATATGATCATCAACCCCGAAAATGCCGCCGCGCAGGAAATTTCGCGCATCCTGCGCGTGCCGTCTGCGTTCAGCGTGGAGACGTTTGCCCGCGGACTTGTCGAGCTCATCGGCTTTCAGACCGAAGAGGGCGACAGCCTTGTCGGCAAGTCCCTCATCGACTACAACCGCGAAAATCCCAACAGCATCCTCATGTGCGCGGCCAAGCGCGGGGAAGAGGTCATCGTGCCGAACGGCTCGTTCGTCCCGCAGACGGGCGACCGCGTGTACGTCATCGGCACGCCCGCGGAGACGACGCGCGTGCTGCGCTCGATGGGCAGGGCCATGGCGCCCATCCGCCGCGTGAGCATCCTTGGCGGCAGCCGCATCGCACAGTACCTTGCCTGGGTGCTCACCGACATCGGCACGCACGTGACGATCGTGGAAAAGGACGAGGCCAAATGTCTCACGCTCGCGGAAAAGCTGCCGAAAGTCACCGTCATCCACGGCGACGGCACGAATCACGACCTGCTTGAGTCCGAGGGCATTTTCCACTGCGACGCGTTCATCGCTGTGACGGACCGCGACGAGGAAAACCTCCTCATGGCGCTCACGGCCAAGCGCTACGGCGTGAAGAAGGTCGTGCCGAAGATGTCGCGCATGGGGTATCTCGACATCGTGAACCTCACGGGCCTCGACACGGTCATCTCGCCCAAGGCCATCATTGCAAGCCAGATCTCAAGTTACGTCCGCGGCCTTGCCAACTCGCAGGGCAGCGCGGTGGAGAGCCTGCACTATATCCTCGGTGGCGCGATCGAGGCGGTCGAATTCACCGCGACGAGTGCCACGCACTTTCTCGACCGGCCGCTCAGCGACCTGCATTTTCGAAACGGCCTGCTCGTTGCGGCCATCGTGCACAACGGCCGGATGGAGATCCCGAACGGTCATTCCCAGATCCATGCGGGCGACCGCGTGATCGTGGTGGCGAAAAAGCTCTTTTTGCAGGACCTCAACGATATTCTCGGCTGATGTGCCGGCTGCTTGCGGCAAGGAAGTTTCATTATGAACCAAAATCTTATTCTCAGAATCGTGGGCGTCATTCTCTGTATCGAGGCGCTTTGTATGATCCCGCCGCTGCTGCTGAGCGTGTTCGGCGGTGGTGTTGACCAGAGGGCCTTTTTGTACGCGCTGCTTATCTGCGGCGGCGTGGGAGTGCTGCTCTCGCTCATCCGCGCGGACAACGCGCGGCTCCAGACGCGCGACGGCTTTGTCTGCGTGGCACTGTGCTGGATCGCGCTGAGCGGGTTCGGCGCGCTGCCGTATTTTTTCAGCGGCAGCTGCAGCTTTATCGACGCTATTTTCGAGACCGTCTCCGGCCTGACGACGACCGGCGCGTCCATCTTCCCGTCGCCTGCGTCGCTGCCGCAGGGCATCCAATTCTGGCGCGCGCTCACGCAGTGGATGGGCGGCATGGGTATCCTCGTTCTCATGCTGGCGTTGCTGCCCAAGCTCAGCGAGGGCAGCGTGAACCTGATGAAAGCGGAATCCCCAGGCCCTATCAGCACAAAGCTCCGCCCCCGCACGGGTGAGACGGCGCGCATCCTGTACCGCATCTATATCGCGCTCACCGTGGCGGAGGCGCTGCTGCTGCGCATTGCGGGCCTCCCGCTGTTCGATGCGATCACCACGGCGCTGACGACGATCTCTACCGGCGGCTTTTCCATCCGGGATGCGAGCATCGCGTATTATCAGTCGCATCTTGTCAACTGGATCCTCATTTTCTTCATGTTTGCCGCAAGCGTGAACTTTACGCTCCTCTACCTCTGCGTGACGCGCCGCTTCCGCGAGGCGCTCAAGAGCGAGGAGCTGCGCGTTTACTCGCTGGTCGTGGTCAGCGCGTCGGCGATGATCGCGGCGGACCTGATCGTGCGCACGGGGCGCGACATCGGCTCGGCCATCGAGAATGCGGCCTTTCAGGTAACAACGCTCATTTCAACGACCGGCTACTGCACGGAGGATTTTGACCTCTGGCCGCAGTTCTGCCGCTGTATCCTCGTGCTGGTGATGCTTTTCGGCGGCTGCGCGGGCTCTACGGCGGGCGGCGTCAAGGTCTCGCGCATCGTGCTTTTGTGCAAGTCGCTGCGGCGTGATCTGCGGCGCGTGATGCACTCGCGCGAGGTGCGCCCCATCACGCTCGACGGACATCGCGTGACGGAGGAGACCGTCTCGTCCGTTTCGGTCTTCTTCTTCACCTATATCTTGATTTTGCTGCTTGGCACGCTGATTTTGTCGCTTGACAACATCGACTTTACCGCGGCGTTCACCGCCTCGCTCACGGCCATCAGCAACGTGGGCCCGGGCCTTGGCGCAGTGGGACCGACATGCAACTTCGGCTTCCTCTCCGGCATCAGCAAGCTCACGATGAGCGCCATCATGCTGCTCGGCCGTCTTGAGATCATGCCGCTGCTTGTCCTCTTAATGCCCTCTGTCTGGCGCAGAAAATAAAAGAAAATCAAAAAGGGTGGATCGCAATTTTGCAATCCACTCTTTTTGAAAAGGATTCGCTGCGCTTCGTGCCTTGCCGCTCGCAGCGCGGCTGCGACACACGCTCCGCGCAAAGAGTAAATTCCGACGCGCCTGTCGTCGGAATTTACGATCAAACAGATTTCGCGCCTGCGGACGCGAAACTCTGCGAGGCGGTTCGCCTCCATTTTAGCAGCAGGGCCGAGTTTGTGATGACAAGCACGCTGCCTGCGTTATGGACCAGCGCGTCGACAACAGGGTTCAGTGTGCCGGTGATGGCGAGCACGATGGCGATGAAGTTGAGCGTGAGCGAGAATGTTATATTGAGCTTGATGGTGCGCATCATGCGCTTGGAGAGCGCGATGAGGTGCGGCAGCTCCTTGACTTCGTCGTCGACGAGCGCGATATCCGCAGCGTCCACGGCGATGTCGCTGCCCGCGCCGCCCATTGCGATGCCGACATCGGCGGCCTTGAGCGCGGGCGCGTCGTTCACGCCGTCGCCGATCGTGCAGACCTTATCGCCCGCGGCCTGATAGGCGCGGATGTGGGCGAGCTTGTCGATGCCCGCGCGGGCGCGGGCGACGGTCAGCTCTTCGAGAAGACCGCCGAACTGCATGATGAACGCGACCTCACCCGCGGCGAAGTCTTCGCCGATGCAGACCGACGCGATCAGCGCGAGCGAGACGAGCACGTCTGCCTTAATGTCGAACGCCGTGACAAGGCCGATGACGGCCTCTAAAATGATGGGGATGCCGCAGAGGATGATCGCGGCCCACGAGGCGTCGAACGGCAAGGGGACGAGATCAAAAATGCTGACGATCAGCGCGACGCTGGAGATCACGAGCAGTGTGATATCTTTTTTTGTGCCGCCCAGCTCTAAAAAATGCTCCAGCTTTTCCATTGCCGGTTTCACGGAAGCGACTCCTTTTTGTACCATATGGGGTATGGGCTTCTTATACATATGGGAGTATAGGTTATAAAGCGCGCAAAAAGAGAGAAGCAGCACAAAACTGCTTCTCTTCTTTCGTGCAATTCTACTGAAAACGGGCGCGTGAAAGGGTTTATCTCCTGCTCAGCCCATGTTCGAAAAGCGCTCGACCGCCTTCGTAAAGTTCTCGATCGTTTTGTCCGCGTCGCCGTGCTCGATGCCGTCACGCACGCAGTGCTTGATGTGCCCCTCGAGAACGACCTTGCCGCAGCCGTGCAGCGCGGATTTGGCCGCATTGATCTGCGCAAGAATATCCTCGCAAGGGACGTTCTCGTCCACCATGCGGTCAATGGCCTGCACCTGACCGATGATCTTTTTGAGCCGACGGTGCAGATTGTCGGCGTCCATACACTGTTTCATCGTTTGACCTCCATACCTGTTGGGGTATCTGCATTGTACACTCTGCGCCGCGATTTTGTCAATTTGCGCTGCCGCGCCGGTTTTGTGCGCCTTTGGCGAAAAAATGGCGTTTTGCGGCAATTTTCTCTTCCTCCGCGGTGTTGCAGAGCATAAAAAAGTGTGATAGGATATATTAGAAATAGTATGACCGGCGGCCATATTGCCGCCGGAGCGATTTTGAGGTATCCGAATGAAGAAAAGCGACAAAACACCCAAGCAGACCCACCGCCGCGCGGACCCGAACGTCATGGGTCTCCACGCGGACGTGGTGGAGCAGAATATCACCGAGACGCTGGAAACGAACTACATGCCCTACGCGATGTCCGTCATCGTTTCGCGCGCCATTCCGGAGATCGACGGCTTCAAGCCCTCGCACCGAAAGCTCCTTTACACGATGTACAAGATGGGGCTTCTCACCGGCGCGCGCACGAAGAGCGCGAACATCGTCGGCCAGACGATGCGCCTGAACCCCCATGGCGACGCCGCGATCTACGATACGATGGTGCGCCTTTCCAAGGGCTACGGCGCGCTGCTGCACCCGTTCGTCGACTCGAAGGGCAACTTCGGCAAGGTCTATTCGCGCGACATGGCGTGGGCGGCCAGCCGATACACCGAGGCGAAGCTCGCGCCCATCTGCGCCGAGCTCTTCCGCGACATCGACTCTGACACCGTTGATTTTGTCGACAACTACGATAACTCGATGAAAGAGCCGGCGCTGCTGCCAACAACGTTCCCGAATATCCTGGTCTCGGCCAACCAGGGCATCGCGGTCGGCATGGCGAGCCAGCTGTGCGGCTTTAACTTGGGCGAGGTCTGCGACACGACGATCGCCTTTTTGAAAAATCCCGAGGTGCACATCAACGAAACGCTGCTCGCGCCCGACTTCCCGACCGGCGGCGAGGTATTGTACGACCCGCGCGCCATTGAGGACATCTACAACACCGGCCGCGGCGGCGTAAAGGTGCGCGCCCGCTGGCGCTACGACAAAAAAGAAAATCTCATCGAAATTTATGAAATTCCCTACACCACCACGACCGAGGCCATCATGGACAAGGTCGCCGAACTCATTAAGGCGGGCAAGGTCAAGGAAATTTCCGACATGCGTGACGAGACCGACCTCTCCGGCCTCAAGCTGACGATCGACTTAAAGCGCGGTGCCGACCCCGACAAGCTGATGCAGAAGCTCTTCAAGGCGACGACACTGCAGGATACGGCATCGTGCAACTTCAACGTCCTGATCGGCGGCATGCCGCGCGTGATGGGCGTGCGCGAGCTTTTAGACGAGTGGTGCGCGTGGCGCACCGAGAGCGTCAAGCGCCGCGTGTACTTCGTGCTCAAAAAGCGGCAGGACAAGCTGCACCTCTTGAAGGGCCTTAAACGCATCCTGCTCGACATTGACAAGGCCATCAAGATCATCCGTGAGACGGAAAAGGAGGCCGACGTCGTGCCGAACCTGATGATCGGCTTTGGCATTGATCAAATTCAGGCGGAATACGTCGCCGAGATCAAGCTGCGCAATATCAACCGCGAGTATATCCTGAAGCGCGTGGAGGAGACGGCATCGCTCGAGGCGGAGATCGAAGACCTCGAGGATACGCTCGCGCGCTCGTCGCGCATCCGCAAGATCATCGTCAGCGAGCTTGAGGACGTGCGCAAAAAGTACGCCGAGCCCCGCCGCACCGGCATCCTCTACGACTATGCCGAGGACGCCGAGAGCGAGGAGGACACCATCGAGGACTATCCCGTGACGCTGTTTTTGTCGCAGCACGGGTACTTTAAAAAGATCACGCCGCAGTCGCTGCGCATGTCCGGCGAGCAGAAGTTCAAGGAGGACGACGCGCTCAGCATGAGCGTGGAGAGCTCCAACGCCGCCGAGCTGATGTTCTTCACCGATAAGGCGCAGGTCTACAAGACGCGCGCGAGCGACTTTGCCGACGGCAAGGCGAGCCAGCTGGGTGACTACTTACCCGCCAAGCTCGGCATGGACGAGGGCGAGAGCGTCATGGGCATGGTGCTGCCGGGCGACTACAGCGGCTATATGATCTTCTTCTTCGAAAACGGTAAGGCCGCAAAGGTCGAGCTGTCGGCCTACAAGACGACCTCGAACCGCCGCCGCCTGACCGGCGCCTACAGCGACAAGAGCCCGCTCAAAGCGCTGTTGCATCTCAAGGAAGACCGCGAGATCGCCGTCTATTCGACAGAGCCGCGCGTGCTGATCGTCAACACGGCGCTTCTTGGTGTGAAGACGACGCGTACGACGCAGGGCGTCGCGCTTTTGACGCTCAAAAAGAAGTACGTGCTCGACACGGTGCGCTTCCCGGAGGAGACCGGCATCACCGACCTTGCCCGCTACCGCGGCCGCAGCATTCCCGCGACGGGCGCGCTGCTCAAGACGGAGGACAGCGACGACAAGCAGCTCTCGCTGATTTGACGTCGGAAGCCTGAGAGAAACATATGAGGGGAGAAAATTTATGAAAAATAAAAAACTGCGCGAGCAGGTGAAAAGCTATATCATTGTCACGCTTGCCTGCGTGCTGTATGCCTTGTCGTTCGATTGGTTCTATGCACCGAATGGCTTTACGGTCGGCGGCTTTACGGGTATTTCGCAGATCATTAACTTTTTTGCACCCATTCTGCCGGTCGGTACGATGGTCATCGTGCTCAATGTGCCGCTTTTTATCGTGGGACTTAAAAAATTCGGCTTCGCATTTTTGTGCAAGTCCATCTACACGATGACGCTGAGCTCCATTTTGATCGACGTTGTCGCGGCCATCCACGAGTTTGCGCCCATGGACCCGCTGCTTGCGTGCCTGTACGGCGGCGTGACGCTCGGCATCGCCTCGGGACTTTTATTCCGCGAGGAGACGACGACGGGCGGCTCGGAGCTCGGCGCGTGGATCGTGCGGTCGCACGTTGAACGCCTGTCGATCGGCAACATCTGCCTCGGCATCGACCTGACGATCATCCTGATCTACGCCGCGGTGTTCCACAGCCTCAACAACGCGCTCTACGGCGCGCTCGCGCTCTATATCACGACGAAGGTGCTCGATCTGGTCGTCTACGGCCAGAACACGGCAAAGGTCGCCTACATCATCAGCGACAAGTATGAGGAGATCATGCAGGAGATGCTGCGGCGCGACATGGGCGTGACGCTCCTGAACGGCAAGGGCGGCTACACGGGCGCGGAGCGTCCGCTGCTGTTCTGCGCCATCCGCAAGAAGGAAGCGGTTTCCATCAAGCGCTATATCAAGGAGCTTGACCCCGACGCCTTTTTCATCGTCTGCGACGCGAGCGAGGTGCTCGGTGAGGGCTTTGGCGAATACGACCCGCAGGGTCTCTAAGGATATCAGGATACAAGGAGGAAGCAGGAATGGATCTTACGACGGTGGAGAAGAATCTCAAAGAGCGCGGCTTCAAGGTAGCTGCCTTCGCGACGGCGAAGGAAGCGGCGGACTATCTGAACGCGCAGATCGACGGAGAGAGCGTGTCGTTCGGCGGCAGCATGACGCTCTCTCAGATGGGGCTTTTTGAAAGCCTCGGCAAGCACAACAAGATGTTCAGCCACTGGAACGTGCCCGACGGCATGAACGCTGCCGAGGTGCTCAAAAACGCCTCGACGTGCGACAACTACCTGCTCTCGGCCAACGGCCTTGCCGAAACGGGCGAGATCATCAACATCGACGGGACGGGCAACCGTGTGTCCTCGTCGCTCTATGGCCACAAGAGGGTGTGGTTCGTCGTCGGCAGCAACAAGATCGCGCCGACCTATGACGAAGCGCTCTGGCGCGCCCGCAACATTGCTGCACCGAAAAACGCGCAGCGCCTCGGCGTGAAGACGCCCTGTGCCGTGAACGGCGACCGCTGCTACGACTGCAAGAGCCCGCAGCGCATCTGCCGCGGCCTTGTCGTGCTGTGGGAGGCCATCCGCAGCTGCGAGACCGAGGTCGTGCTCGTCGACGAGCCGCTTGGCTACTGAGAAAGAGAGATTTCGCCCAAAAGGAGGGAGCGCCGTGCGCAAAAAGTTCATTCCGCTTTCGCTGGCGCTCTGCCTGACGCTCTCGGGCTGCGGCGGCAACGTCGTGCTTGAGCGTTCCTACAGCGTTTCCACGCCGCACAGCGAGGCCTACTGGGAAAACGAGGGTGCGGACACCCTGCGCGCCGACAGCTATCAGGACCTCGTCAATGCGCTGCTGCTGCTCCTTGGCGAGCACAGCGAGGAAGGCGTTGTGCGTATTTACAGCGAGGAAGATGCCGCGGCCATGGCCGAGCAGGCCTGTAAGGAGGTGCAGGAGGAGACGGCACTGGGCGCGTATCTTCTTGACTACATCAGCTACACCGACACGCAGGAGCGCGCCTATTACGAGATGCACGTGCGCCTCGGCTACCGCCGCACGGCGGAGGAGCAGGCGGGCATTGTCACCGCGACGAGCACCGAGGCGCTGCCTGACCTTCTGCGCCTGACGGCGCGCGAGGGTTCGCTCAGCCGTATCGCCGTGCGCTTCACGTACTTCACCGCGGACCGTGACGGCATCCGCGACATGGTACGATCTGTGCAGGAGGAGGTCGACACCGGCTTTACTGAGCCGTGGCAGGTGAACTTCTACCCCGATACCGACGATGTCGGCATTGTCGAGGTCGTGCTGCGGGAAGCGTAAAAAAGGATAAGAAAAGAGCCTGAACAAAGCGTTCAAGCTCTTTTTGTGCTTTATAGGGGAGAGAGAAAACGTTAGGAGAGGATCGCGCGGTCGTTGGCGAACTCGTCGCCGCTGGCCTTCGTGAACTGCTCAAGAAGATCGGGCACGGTCAGCTTCTTCTTCTCCTCGCCCGCAATGTCGAGGATGACGTGGCCGTCGTGCAGCATGATGAGGCGGTTGCCGTACTGAATGGCATCGCGCATGTTGTGCGTGATCATCAGCGTGGTGAGCTGGCCCTCGCGCACGATGCGGTCGGTGAGCTCCATGACCTTGGCGGCGGTCTTCGGGTCGAGGGCTGCGGTGTGCTCATCGAGCAGCAGCAGCTTGGGGCGCTTGAGCGTTGCCATCAGCAGCGTGAGCGCCTGACGTTGACCGCCGGAGAGCGTCGAGACCTTCGTGGTCAGGCGGGACTCAAGGCCGAGGCCGAGACCGCCGAGCAGCTCGCGGTACTGCTCCTTTTCCTCCTTCGTCACGCCCCAGGAAAGACCGCGGCGCTGGCCGCGGCGGGCGGCGAGGGCGAGGTTCTCTTCGATCCACATCGAGGGGGCGGTGCCCATCATCGGGTCCTGGAACACGCGGCCGATGAATGCCGCGCGCTTGTGCTCGGGCAGGTTCGTGACGTCGGAGCCGTCGATGATGACCTTGCCGGAGTCGACAAAGAACGTGCCGGCGGTGGCGTTGAGCATCGTGGACTTGCCCGCGCCGTTGCCGCCGATGACGGTGACGAAGTCGCCGTCGTTCAGCGTCAGACTCAGGCCGTTCAGCGCGGTCTTGGCGTTGATGGTGCCGGGGTTGAAGGTCTTATAAAGTTCCTTGAGTTCAAGCATGGCCGTTGCCTCCGTTCTTTGCGCTCTGGGGCTGCACCTTGCGGCGGAACATCTTGCTCTTCCAGTAGGGGATGGCGAGGAAGACCGCCACGATCAGCGCCGTGATGAGCTTTAAGTCGTTGGTGTTCAGACCGAGCTGCAGCACGATCTGGAGCACGATGTAGTAGATGATCGCGCCGATGGAAACGGCCAGCAGCGTGAGGCCGAAGTTCGTGAAGATCTTGCCGAAGATGACCTCGCCGATGATGACGGCGGCAAGGCCGATGACGATGGCGCCGCGGCCCATGTTGATGTCGCTCGAGCCCTGATACTGCGCCAGCAGCGCGCCGGAGAGGGCGACAAGACCGTTCGAGACCATCAGGCCAAGCACGATATTCGAGTTCGTGTTGATGCCCTGTGCGCGCGCCATGTGGGGGTTTGCGCCGGTCGCGCGCAGCGAGCTGCCCTTCTCCGTGCCGAAGAACCAGTACAGGATGGCGATGACCGCGGCTGTGAAGAGAAGCAGCAGCGGCAGGGGATTGTTCATCGAGAGCTCGCGCACATAGCGCTGCGAAAGCAGCAGCGGATATTTATCAACGCTGAGTGCCTGGTTTGCCTTGCTGTCCATGATGCGCAGATTGATCGAATACAGCGCAAGCTGCGTCAGGATACCGGCGAGAATGGCCGGAATACCGCAGCGCGTGTGGAAAAGACCGGTGACGAGGCCTGCCAGCATACCGGCGAGCATCGCGCACAGCAGGGCGATCCAGGGATTGAAGCCGCCGCGGATCAGCATGACGCAGACAGCGCCGCCGGTGGCCAGCGAGCCGTCGACGGTCAGGTCCGCCACGTCCAGAATGCGGAAGGTGATGTAAACGCCGATGGCCATAATGCCCCAGGCGAGACCCTGTGCGGCAGCGCCGGGCAGGGCGTTCATCAGCGACGAAAGAAAACTCATGGGTTCTCTCCTCCTATCTCTTGTTGAGGCAGGAACGGGCTAAGCCCGTCCCTGCCTGCGGGGGGATGTGATCAGATTACTCTTCGATGGCAGTGTAGCCCTCGAGAGGCTCGATGCCGAGCGTCTCGCACATGGAGGCGTTGTACTTCGGGGTGGCCTCGGTGAACTCGATGGGCATCTCGGAGATGTCGGCCTCGCCGGTCAGGATCTTGGCCGCCATCTTACCGGTGGTCACGCCGAGGTCATAGTAGCTGATGGAGAGGGTCGCGACGCCGCAGCCCTTGCAGATGCCCTCTTCGCCGCAGATGGCGGGCACGCCCGCGGGAACGAGAACGTTTGCGATGGCCTCGGTGTTGGAAGCGGCGGTGTTATCGGTGGGGACGTAGACAACGTCGGAGTAGTCGGCAGCGGACTGCGTGACGGAAGCGACGTCGTTGGTGTCGGTAAAGGCAAATTCCTTCGTTTCAATGCCCTTATCGGAGAGGCACTTGGCGACCTCTCCGATCTGGTAGCGGGAGTTGGGCTCGGCGGAGCAGAACAGCAGGCCGACCTTCTTGGCCTCGGGGAACCACTCGGTGATCATGTTGGCCTGAGCCTCGAGGTCAGCGAGGTCGGAGGTGCCGGAGATGTTGCCGCCGACAGTGCCGTTGAAGTCGTCAATATCAAGAGCAACGCCGTAAGCGGTGATGGAGGTGCCGAGGATGGGAATGTCGCTCGTGGCGGCAGCGGCGGCGGTCAGCGCGCCGGTGGCGTTCGCCATGATGAGGTCAACGCCGTCGGAAACGAAGCCGTTGACGATGGTGGAGCAGTTGGCGTTGTCGCCGGAAGCGTTCTTGTTCTGGAATTCGACCTGGCCGGGCAGCGCCTCATTCAGCGCGTCGATGAAGCCCTGGGTGGCAGCGTCGAGTGCCTCGTGCTGCACGAGCTGGCAGATGCCGACGGTGTACTTCGTGCCTTCGCCGTCGGTGCTGCCCTGATTGTCGTCCTGTGCGGCCTTATCGCCGCAGCCGGTCAGACCCACGCTCAGGCTGAGAACGAGGGCAAGAGAGGCAACAAGAGAAATGATGCGTTTGGTGTTCATGCTTTTTTTCCTCCAATTTTTATTTCTCGCTGATAACAATAAAACCCGCTGTAAGGACTTGTGGTCCATACGGCGGGTTCCTTGACTCAACTCTTTTTGAAGTGACCTTCAAGTGTTGGTTCGAAAGACCTTTCAGCTACGGGCATCACAAATCGCTCTTACCTTGTCCTTAAAGTAAAAGTAAGAGTAATAGTAAAAGCGATATGCAACGTTGCTTACAACAGTCTTCATCACTCAAGCTCCAAGTCCTTTCAAAAAGGATGGTAGTAATATAGCACACACAAAAATGGCCGTCAATAGCATTTTTATCCAAAAAACACCATTTATGTAGGAATTTGGCAGGGCACAGCACCGAAAAGTATGCTATTTGCATTAGGAAACGGCATGGGTGTGCTCGCAAAGCTCATTGATCTTCTGCTGTAAGCCCTTGAAATCCTCAAACGACTCGGGCCTGCGGCGCGGATCGCGCAGCAGTGCCGCGGGGTGATACACGGCCATCATCTGAAAGCCGTTCTTTTCGAACCACTGCCCGTGCTCACGCGTGATCTTGAAGTCGGGCTTGATGATGCGCATGGCCGCGATGCGTCCGAGACAGACAATAATCTTGGGCCGCAGCAGCGCGACCTGACGGCGAAGATAGCCGATGCAGGCGTCCTGCTCCACGCCGAGCGGGTCGCGGTTTTCCGGCGGGCGGCACTTGACGATGTTGGCGATATACACATCGTCGCGCTTGAGGCCGATGATCTCGAGCATGTCGTCGAGCAGATGACCGGCCCTGCCGACGAATGGCACGCCCTGCGCATCCTCGTTCGCGCCGGGACCTTCGCCGATGAATAAAACTTCAGCATTCTGATTGCCGACGCCGAAGACGACGTTCGTGCGCGTCTCCCACAGCGAGCATTCGCGGCAATTTTTACAGTCGTGTTCCAGAGCTTCCCAGGTATCAGGCATAGTTGTGTTCTCCTGTCGATTTTTTGTCATTTTACCATGATTCGCCGCGCTTTGCAACGCGCGCGGCACGCATTTTTCCATCTGCGCGGGCCATACTGAAAAAAACGGACGCGGAGGAAGAAATGGATCATATCTGGTACTGGTTTGCTTACAGCTTTTTGGGCTATTGCCTGGAAAAGCTCTTCGCCGCAGCGACGAGATCGAGCCACCGGCTGCGGCGGTGCTTCGTGTTCCTGCCGCTGTGTCCGGTGTACGGCTTTGCAATGGTCACGATTTTATTGCTGGGGGCGGAGAAGCTCCCCGGCGCGCGGGAGCAGATCTTGCTCGGTATGCTCGCGGCGACGGCGATGGAATACGCCGTGCACTGGGGCTATGAAAGGCTGTTTCAAGTGCAGTTCTGGGACTATTCTTCGACCAAATGCGACGTGAACGGCCGCATCTGCCTGCCGTTTTCCATCTGCTGGGGAATATTGTCGATGCTCGCCGTGCGGTATGTGCAGCCGGTTCTGGAGGGCTATGCCGCACTGCTTCCAGAGTGGGCCGCGGCGCTGGCGGTGTTCCTCGTCGCGCTTGACGGCATCCTGACCGCGCGCGTCCTGCTCACGACGCACGATATCGACGCTTTGACGCCGCGAACGTTGCTCCGAAGTAAAAGAAGGCGAACCGCCTGACGGTTCGCCTTCCTGACTTTATTCATAAATTTTTTTCGATCCAGCTCCACAGGTCGTTATAGACCACGGCACGGCAGTCTTCGTTCAGAATCTCGTGCCGTAGGCCCTTGTAGAGCTTCAGCTCCACGTCGCGCACGCCTGCGCGGCGGAAGGCCTCGTATGCGCGCCTGACGCCCTTGCCCATCTCGCCGACAGGGTCCTTGTCGCCGGAGATGAAGAGAATGGGCGTGTTGCGGTTCATCGACGCGATGTTTTTCGGCGTGCTGATGAAGCGGATGCCGCCGAGCATCTCGTAGAAGAGGCCGATGCTCGCCTTCTGACCGCAGAGGGGGTCGGCAATGTAGGCGTCAACATTGTTGTCGCTCGCGCTGAGCCAGTCGACCTCCGTGCGGTTGGGCGCGAACGCCTTGTTGTAAGCACCGAAAGCCAGCGCCTCCACGCGCGGAGAGTGCGCCTTGAAGCCGTGGCGCTTGCCCGCGGCCTTGGCAATGGCGCGCCCGCCCGCGACGATCGCGGGGGACTGGTGCCCCGTGCCCATGATGATGGCGGCGTCGACGGTGCCGGGATAGCGGATGAGATAGGTGCGCGTTAAAAACGAGCCCATCGAGTGGCCCATGAGAAAATAGGGGACGTTGGGGTATTTTTCCTTTGTGCGGCAGCGCAGGGCGTACATGTCGTCCACAACATGCTTCCAGCCGTCGCGCGGGCCGAAATAGAGCGTGTCGGCGTCCTTCTCGGCGGAAAGGCCGTGGCCGAGGTGGTCGTTCGCCACGACGGCAAAGCCGTGCTCGGTCATGAATTCGGCAAACGGCGCGTACCGCATGCCGTATTCCGCCACGCCGTGCGCGATCTGTAAAACGCCGATGATCTCACCGCTCTCGGGCGTCCACTCCGCCGCGTGAATGCGCGAGGAGCCGTCCGACGAGGGGAAGTAAAATTCCCTGCAAATAGCCATGGCGCAAAACCCTCCTGCATGATATAATCTTATTCATTAGTATAGCATAAGGCGGTCCAAATGAACAAGGGGGTATCTTCATGCAGCGGTATATTTTGGCGCTCGATCAGGGGACGACCAGCTCACGCGCCATTCTGTTCGGGCGCGATGGCAGTGTCGGCGGACACGCGCAGCGGCCGTTTCGGCAGTATTATCCGCAGCCCGGCTGGGTCGAGCACGACCCGAACGAGATCTGGGAGAGCGAGCGCGCCGTTGCCGCGCAGGCCTTGCGCGAATCGGGCCTTGGCCGCGCGGTCGCGGCGATCGGCATTACGAACCAGCGCGAGACGACGATTCTTTGGGATCGCGCGACGGGCGAGCCCATCCACAACGCCATCGTCTGGCAGTGCCGCCGCACGGCGGACATCGCGGATGCCCTTCGCGAAAAGCGCGGCGTGAGCGAGCTTGTGGCCGAGAAAACGGGATTGCACATCGACGCCTACTTTTCCGCGACGAAGATTAAGTGGCTGCTCGACCACGTCCCCAGCGCGCGGGAAAGGGCCGAGCGCGGCGAAATTTTATTCGGTACGGTGGAGACATGGCTCATCTGGAGGCTGACGGGCGGCAAGGTCCACGTGACGGACTACTCGAACGCCAGCCGCACGATGCTCTTCAACATCCACACGCTTTCGTGGGATGAAGAGCTCTGCGCGCTGCTGGACATTCCGATGAACATTCTGCCGCGTCCCGTGTCCAACTCCGAGGTCTACGGCACGGTGGCGGAGGGCATCGAAGGGCTCGAAGAGCTCGCGGGCGTGCCGATCTGCGGCGCGGCGGGTGACCAGCAGGCGGCGCTGTTCGGGCAGGGCTGCTTTACGCGCGGACAGGCGAAGAACACCTACGGCACGGGCTGCTTCACGCTGATGAACGTCGGCGGCGCGCCGGTGCGCTCGCGCGCGGGACTGGTGACGACGGTGGGCTGGAGCTTAAACGGCGAGACGACCTACGCGCTCGAGGGCAGCGTCTTCAACGCGGGCTCGGCCATTCAATGGCTGCGCGACGAGCTGCAAGTCATTTCGACCTCGCACGAGTGCGACATTCTGGCAGAATCCGTTCCCGACAGCGGCGGCATTTACTTAGTGCCCGCGTTCACGGGCCTCGGTGCGCCGTATTGGGATATGTATGCGCGCGGCTGCGTCGTGGGCATCACGCGCGGCACGACGAAGGCGCACTTCGCCCGCGCAGTGCTCGAATCCATCGCCTATCAGGTCACCGACCTGATGACCGCCATGCGGCAGGACGCCGGCTGCGAGATCTCCCTTCTGCGTGTCGACGGCGGCGCGAGCGTCAGCGATTTGATGATGCAGTTTCAGGCGGATTTGCTGCGCATTCCGGTCGACCGGCCCGCGATGGTCGAGACGACGGCGTTTGGCGCGGCATCGCTCGCGGGTCTGGCCGCGGGCGTGTGGAAGGACTTGGACGAGCTGAGCACGCTCCGGTGCAGCGAGCGCGTCTTCACCCCCGAGCGGGCGCAGTACGAGTGTGAGGAGCTGTACCGCGGCTGGAAGCGCGCCGTCGGCTGCGCGCAGGGCTGGGTCGAGAAAAAGTGAACGCTGTCACAAAAAATTTATACTTTTGTCGTAAATTATCCATTGAAATGAAAGCCCCGGTAGCTTATACTGTCAATAACAAACCCGAGGACACGGTTTGAAAGGAGAAAGTACTATGGCATTTTTCGATAACTTCAGCAAGAAGGTTCAGGACGTCGCGTTCGTGGCGACTGAGAAGGCACAGCAGGTCGCGGCCGTTGCCGGTGAAAAGGCAAATGCCGTTGCCGATAAGGCCAAGACCGAGTATGAGATGGCATCTGAGCGCCGCAGCATGGACAAGAACTACCGCGCCATCGGCGAGTGGTATGTCTCCACGCTCGAGGGCGACGCGCCCGAAGCGGTCGCCGATATCGTCGCGGCCATCAAGGCCTCTCAGGAGAAGCTCGCCGCTTACGAGGCCGCCAAGGCTGAGGCTGCCGCTGCCAAGAAGGCGCATGAGCCCATCATCGAGGTGACCATCGAGAAGGACGCGGAAGAGAAAGCGCCCGCTGCGGAGGAACCCAAGGAGCCTTCCGAAGCCGAGGAGACCAAGGAGGACTAAATCCTTCCCAATGTGCGGCGCAGCTCTGGCTGCGCCGCTTTTTTCCAGCTTAGGGCAAATCTGGTCTGCATAATTTGTTTTGTTTTGACTATATGAATAATACCAGGACGGGATATAATACAGCCAACAACCAAAACAAAGGAGCACCCGATCATGAACGATAAAAAGATCAGAAAGCTTGTCCTTGCCGCACTGCTTGCGGCGCTTGTCTGCGTGGCGACGATGGTCGTGCAGATTCCCTCTCCGATGCAGGGCTATGTGAACCTGGGCGACTGCTTCGTGCTGCTGTCCGGCTGGCTGCTGGGCCCCTGGTATGGCTTTGCGGCGGGCGGCATCGGCTCGATGCTGGCAGACATTTTCCTCGGCTATGCGCACTACGCTCCGGGCACCCTGGTCATCAAGGGCGTGATGGCGCTGGTCGCTGCGCTGATGTATGAAAAGATGGGCCGCACTGCGACCTCCCGCATCGCCGGTGGCGTTGTGAGCGAGATCATCATGGTGCTCGGCTATTTCGGCTACGCTTCTCTCCTGCTGGGCAAGGGCCTTGCCGCTGCGGCAAGCATCCCCGGCAACATCTTCCAGGGTGCGGTCGGCCTCGTGGTCGGCGTGCTGCTGGTCACGGTGCTTGAGCGCGCCAAGGTGACGGAGAAGCTGGCATAATAAATTTCTAAAGAGGTGTCAGATCATGGCGGGAATCGTACATGAGGTAGAAAATCATCGCCTGGTGGAACAGGCGGAGCAGGAGGCGGCAGAGGCGGCGCGCGAGCTTGCGGAGATCGCACATCTGCGCCGCGGACAGATCGTCGTCATCGGCTGCAGCACGAGCGAGGTCGTGGGCCATCAGGTCGGCAGCTGGTCGACGCCGGAGGTGGCGGACGCCATCTTCCGAGGGCTCTCCAGCGTATTTTCGCCCATGGGCGTGTATCTTGCCGCCCAGTGCTGCGAGCATTTGAACCGCGCGCTGATCGTGGAGCACGAGGCTGTGCCGAACGGCGAGATCGTCAACGTCCTGCCTCAGCCCAAGGCGGGCAGTTCGTTTGCGACGGCCGCGTACAAAGCGTTCCGCCATCCCGTGGCGCTCGAAGAGATACACGCCGACGCCGGACTTGACATCGGCGGCACGCTGATCGGCATGCACCTCAAAAAGGTCGCCGTTCCCGTTCGCTTGAAGCAGAACCGCATCGGTCAGGCCATTGTGCTGGCCGCGCGGACGCGTCCCAAATTCATCGGCGGCGAGCGTGCGATCTACGATGAGTCTCTCAAAGACGGTTATCCTGATTTCACCGATTGAACCAACACAGCAACAGAAAAAGCGCGATGCCCGATCTCGGGCGTCGCGCTTTTTCGTCGGTTCCTATCAAATTTTTCAGGCGAGGAAGCCCTTGAGAATCGTGTCTTCGGCCTCCTCCTCGGTGAGACCAAGGGTCTGGAGCTTTAAGAGCTGGTCGCCTGCGATCTTGCCGATGGCAGCCTCGTGGATGAGCTGCGCGTCGGTCGAATTCGCGGTGATGGCGGGGATGGATTCGATCGTGGCCTTGCCCATGATGATCGAGTCGCACTGCACATGGCCGAAGCACTTGCTGTTGCCGACGACCACGGGGTGGAAAATCTGCTTGGACTCATCCTGCGCAACAGAGCGGGAGATGACGCGGCCGCGCGCATCTTCGCCGTTGAGCTCGATCTCCATGTCGCTCTCGGCGTGCTGTTTGCCGTGAGTGAGAAGGCGCTCGGTGATGACGGCCTCGGCGCCCTTGCCGCAGACGATCTTCGTCTTGCGCACGGTGGAGTCGATGCCGCGGATCTGCACGGTCTCCATCTGGATGCTCGCGCCCTCGTCAAGGTAGACGATCGTGGTGGGGTTCATCACGCGCGTGCCGCTGCCGTCGCCCTCGCCGTAGTGCTTTTCCGAGTAGCGCACGTGGGAGTTTTTGCCAATGTAGAACGTGTGGATGCCGTCATGGCGGCTCTCGTTGCAGCCGGAGTTGTGGATGCCGCAGCCTGCGACGATCTCAACGTCGCAATTCTCGCCGACGTAGAAGTCGTTGTAGACCATTTCGGTCACGCCGCTCTTGCTGATGATGACGGGGATGTGGCACTGCTCGCCCTTCGTACCGTCCTTGATGCGGATGATGATGCCGCTTTTGCCCTCGGGCTGCGGGTCGATGGCGATGTGCTCGGTGGACTGGCGCGCCTCGCATCCGCTGTCCTTTCGAATGTTGAACGCGCCGACGGGCTTGCCCGTCAGGTCGGCGATCTTTTCAAGCAGGGAAGCGTCGATTTCGGTGATCATATTGTGTACTACCTCCTTACTTGTTCAGCACCGGGCAGGAGCCCAGCGTGTCCGCCATGATGAGCGGGAAAATTTCTTCTGTGCTGCCGCGGTGCTTGAGCTCGCCGCCGCCCACGACGACGATCTCGTCGGCGAGCTGGATGATGCGCTCCTGATGCGAGATGATGATCATCGTCGCAAGCTCGCGCTGGCGCAGCTGCTCGAACGTCTCAGTCAGGCGGGCGAAGCTCCACAGGTCGATGCCGGCCTCAGGCTCGTCGAAGATCATCAGCTCGCTGCCGCGGGCAAGGAGCGTTGCGATCTCGATGCGCTTGACCTCGCCGCCGGAGAGGGAGACGTCGACCTCGCGGTCGAGATAGTCGTTGGCGCAGAGGCCTACCTGCGTGAGGTACTTGCAGCACTTGTCCTTGCTGAGGTTTGCATCGCCCGAGGCGATGGTCAGAAGGTTGCGCACCGTGATGCCCTTGAAGCGCGGCGGCTGCTGAAAGCCGTAGCTGATGCCGAGTTTCGCACGCTCGGTGATGCCAAGGTGCGTGATGTCCTGACCGTTGAAGAGGATCTGGCCGCCCGTCGGCGTGACAAGGCCCATGATGACCTTGGCGAGCGTCGTCTTGCCGCCGCCGTTGGGGCCGGTGAAGACGATGAGCTTGCGGTCAGGAATGTCGATGGAAATGTCGTTTAAGATCGTCTGCTCTCCCTCAGGGGTGGAGACGGTATAGGTGATGTGCTTCAGTTCCAGCATGAAAAGAAGACCTCCTTACAGAAACTGCCATTGCTTGTCTTTAGTATGAACCGGATGGCAGAGAATGAAAAGTTGCAAATGCAACAAAATGCACAAAAATACAAAACAAAATGTAGTTTACCAGAAAAAATGGAAAAAATCAACGAGAGAGGTGCGATTTTCAAGATTTTCTTTTTCCCTGCGGGAAATAGGGAAATATCGGCTCTGCACGCCTGAAAAATGCACGCATAGGATAGAGACGAGAACCGTTCCGGAAAGGGGAAGAAGAACATGACGGAAATAAAAAAGCCCTGCGCCTGCGACTATGAAGCATGCCGCGAGGTGTGGAAGCGCGTCGCGCCGGGGGAGGACCCGTACCCGATGGCGGACAATGCAAACACACAGATGAGCGCACAGGATAGCGAGCTCACGCTCCCGGGCGCGGAGGCGAACCCTTGCTGCATGGGCAGCGAGGCAAGCGTATCGGTCGAGGTGCTGCAGGGCTTTCTGCGCGAGGAACTTGGCGACGCGCAGGTGTACGCGTATCTCTCCTCGTGCACGCCGCGGCGCGAGATGGCGCGAGCCTTCCGCGCGCTGAGCGAGGACGAGAAGCGCCACGCGCGCGATCTGGCTGCCGCGATCTACTTAATCACCGGCAAGGCATACTGCCCGCGCGTGTGCGTGGAGCAGCCGGATACGTGCGACCTCTGCGCGCTGCTGCGCAGCCTCTACCATGCGGAGGCCTGTGCGGGCTACAATTACGCCCGCGCGGGAGAGGAGACACTGGACCTGTGCCTCAGCAAGCTGTTTGCGGCGATGAGCGAAGACGAATACCGCCACGCAGAGCTCTTGATGAAGCTCCTCGGGCGGAAGATGAACGTCTGACGGGCAGAAAAAAAAGCGGAGCAGGAGAAATCCTGCTCCGCTTTGCTGTGCTTGGGTCATTCGATCGAGATGATATAGTAATAGACCGGCTGGCCGCCGCAGATCAGATTGACCTCGGCATCCGGGCACTTGCGGGTGAAGGCGTCGCACGCCTTGCGCGCGTCCTCTTCATTCACATCCTCACCGTAGAAGACGGTGATGAACTCCGCTTCGCGGGACGCTGCCTCGTCGGAGAGCCCGTCGAGCAGCGCGGAGACGTCGCGGTCGGTGCCGAGCAGCTTGCCGTCCAGAAGTGCCAGATAATCGCCCTCGTGGATGTCGAAGCCGTCAAAATCGGAATTGCGCGCGGCGTAGGTGATCTGCGCGGTGGAGACGCACTGCGCGGCGTCCGTCATCGCCTTGGCGATGGCGTCTGCGTCGCTCATGTCGGGATCGACGGCCATCATCGCGCTCACGCCCTGCGGGATGGAGGCGGTTGGGATGACCACGACGGTCTTCTCCGTCAGGCCGATGCACTGCTGTGCGGCCATGATGATGTTCTTGTTGTTCGGCAGCACGAAAACGGTGTGCGCGGGGACCTTTTTGATCTCCTTGAGGATGCTCTCGGTCGAGGGATTCATAGTTTGTCCGCCGCTGATGACGCCGTCGGCGCCAAGGTCGGTGAAGACGTTCGCAAGGCCCTTACCCGCGCAGACCGCGAGGAAGCCAAAGTCCTTTTCGGGCTCGGCTTCACCGGCATTTTCGTGCTCGGCGGCTTCGAGCTCCTGCTCGATGGCCTCAAGGTCGTCGGTGGACTGGGCCTTGCCGCCCGCGGCAAGCTGCTGGGCCTGCGTGCGCATGTTCTCGATTTTCGCGAGCTCGAGCGTGCCGTACTTCTGCGCCTCGGTCAGCGCCTCGCCCGGAATGTCGGTGTGAACGTGGACTTTGAAAGCCTCGTCGTCCTCGCCGATGACGAGCGAATCGCCGATGCCGTCGAGGAAGCGGCGGAACGGCTCAATGCTGCGTCCGCTCTTGCGGACGATGAACACGGTGTCGAACGTGAAGGTGATGTCCTCTTCGTTGAGCATGGCAAAATCGGCCTTCTCCTGTGCATTCTCTTCGGTGAGCTCGGGGCGCTCCTCGCCGCGCAGGGCGCTGAGCATACCGCCGAGAATCAGCAGGAAGCCCTTGCCGCCCGCGTCGACGACGCCGGCCTTTTTGAGAACCGGATTCTGGTTGACGGTATTGTCCAGCGCGGCGTGCGCCGTGTCGAGGCAGTGCTGCAGCACATACTCGATCTCGTTGTTTTCTACGGCCAGATCGCGCGCGGCGTCTGCCGTGAGGCGGGAGACGGTCAGGATCGTGCCCTCGGCGGGCTTCATGACCGCCTTATACGCGGCCTCCACGCCCGCAGTGAGTGCGGCGGCAAAATCCTTGCCGTCGGCCTCGAGCTTGCCCTTGAGAGACTTGGAAAAGCCGCGGAACAGCAGGGACAGGATCACGCCTGAGTTGCCTCTTGCGCCGCGCAGGAGCGCGGAGGCCGTCTTGTCGGCGGCCTTGGTGAGTGTAATGCCGTCCGCCTTGCGCAGCTCTGTGCTGGCGGCAGAGAGCGTCATGCTCATATTCGTGCCGGTGTCTCCGTCCGGGACGGGGAAGACGTTCAGCTCGTTGACCTTCTGCTTGTTCAGGTCGATCTCGGCAGCGGCGGAGAGCATCATCCGGCTGAACGCCGCGCCGTCAATGGTTTTGATCATGGTTTACCTCCGTGAGCGCCCTGTATGCGCGCGTGAATTGAAATCGATATCAGTCGACGGAAATGGAGTCGACGAATACGTTCACGGCACGCACCTCGGTGCCCGTGGACTTGGTGACGAAATAGCGGACCTCGCTGATGATGGAGGACGCGATTGCGCTGAGATTGACGCTTTTGTCGACCATGATGTGCAGGTCGATGGATATGGAATTATCGGGGCTGAACGTGACCTTAACACCCTTGCCCATTGCCTCCTTGCGCAGCAGATGGACCAGCCCGTCCGTCATGGATCGCACGGCCATGCCCTTGACGCCAAAGCAGTTGGTCGCAGCAAAGCCCGCGATGTTGGTATAGACAGCGCTGTCGACCGTGATCTGGCCGGCGTCTGTATTCATACGGATCATCAAGATTCCTCCTTCTGGGATATTCAATTCATTCTAACCGATTTGCCGGAAAAGTACAAGTAAAAAAACGGGTTTCAGCCTTTTTCATAACCGGTCACGCCGTTATTCTGCATCCATTGGAGCTTTTCACCCATCAGATACGTCAGCGTCTCAAGCTCCGGCCGCTCTGAGCTGCTCAGATACTTGCGCAGGTCATACAGATCGTTGTACGTCAGGTACGGATAATCGCCCTCGACATACGTGCCGTCGGGCTTGATGCTGTAATAGAGATTGTGGTTCGGCATGACCCAGCCGGAGCCGGTGTCCACAATGGCCAGCAGCATCCGGTCGGCCAGCGCGCGCAGATCCTTCCGGTTCAGCAGATCTGCCGCGTGGTACAGCGCCAGACACTCCGATGCCTGATGGTTGAGCGAGGTATGCGGGGCGGTCAGCTCGTCCGGGTGCCAGTAGTCGGGGATCAGCCAGCCGCCGTTTTCCGTGGTGATGTGGCTCGTGTCGGCAACCTGGCTGAAAAAGGCAAGATAGCGGTTCATCGTCTCCTCGAACATCCCCTTGCCGAGCCTGCGGGTGGCCGAGATGTAAAGCTCAAGCAGGTCGGTATTGAACCGGGTGTCATAAAAGCCCGGCCCGATGCCGTAATCGCCCTGGAGCCATTCACTGCCGGGCGTGGTGGGCACATAGCCGTACTGGTTCTGCCGCTGCGACATGGTATCGAGCGAGAGGATGACGAGCGCGGGCGCCTCCTTGCAGCGCGACATCCGGCCAAGATAGCCGCGGATGCAGTAGCTTGCGGCGCAGCAGTAATAATAATTCGTGCCGGACGGGATATAGTTGGAGGGCGATTTGCGGAAATAGCCGTCGAAGCACCAGTGCGAATCGCCGTTTTTCACATACGTGACCCACGCCTTTGCGCAGTTGTCCACGCTCCAGTCCAGCCCGAACGGAGCCGTCAGGACAAGCGCATCCGTTACGCAGTCGGGCGCAAGGCCGTAGCCGTCCATCGTGATGCGGACACCGCCGTCACGCAGCTTCGTGGTGCGCAGAATGCCGTCCTGCTCCGGAAAATACTCCCGTGAGCCGTTTTCGCGCAGGGCAAACGTGCGCGGCAGCGCAAGAAAATACGTCTGCCCGGAGGCCAGCTCCACGACGACGACCGGCGAGGCATACAGCCCGTCCCCCAGCGCCTGCGAGCGCCAGTCCCCGGCGATCTTGTCATAATACCAGACCGTGCCTGCCTCCGCGACAGTCTGGTCGAAAAAGCGGATATAGCTGCCCCTGCCCGCGGCGCGAAGACCGGCCGCGCTGACGCCGTCGGAGACGGCGTATTCCCGGCTCTCGATCTGATACTGCCCGTACTGGGTGGTTTCAATATAGACCTCGGCGGTATACTTTGTGGAGGTCAGCACCCGATCCGGCGTGCGGCCCGCTGGCTCGTCCGGTTCGTCCGGAGCCTCTTCCTCCGGAAGCTCTGCCGGAGCTGCTGCTTCGGATTCTGCTGCCGGCGAGGGTTCTGCCTGCGGCTTGCCGCAGGCGCACAGCTGCGCCAGCACCAGAATCAAAATCAGGATCCGCGTGAGTTTCTTATGCATGGGTACCTCCGGAGAAGGGTTTGGACGGGCGAGGGTCTGCTTTGACCGGCAGAAGACAGTGGTTTATCGAAAAAACACGGCAAATCCATAAATGTGCGCCCACTCCAACGTAGGGGCGGACGACTCTGTCCGCCCGCAGAATGCAGCGCTTTTTCGGAAATCTGCGGCAAATTCGTAACATTTTCTGGCCGACAGAGTTGTCGGCCCCAAAGCTGGCGCGGGAGCGCCCGGGGCTCCCGCGCCAGTGCGAAAATCAGATCATGCTCGGCTGCCAGCAGTCGGGGGTCTCGAGGCCCATCATGGTCACGATGGTCGGCGCGACGTTGGCAAGGCCGTAATGGCCGTCCTTGATCTCATACTTGTTGTCGGGATCGTAGATGATGAAGGGAACTGGGTTCAGGGAGTGCGCGGTGCGCACGCTGGTCTTGCCCTTCTTCGTCTCGAGCATCTGATCGGCGTTGCCGTGGTCGGCGGTGACGAGCAGGGTGTAGCCGTACTTGTCGGCGGCCTCCTTCACGCGGGCCAGACCTGCGTCGACGGCCTCCATGGCGGTGATGACGGCGCTCAGAACGCCGGTGTGGCCGACCATGTCGCCGTTCGGGTAGTTGCAGCGCAGGAACTGGTACTTATGCGAGGCCATGGCCTCGACCAGAAGATCGGTGATCTCCACGGACTTCATCGCGGGCGCCTGCTCGAACGGGATCACGTCGGACGGGACCTCGGCATAGTCCTCAAGGCTCTCGTCGACCTTGCCGGAGCGGTTGCCGTTCCAGAAGTAGGTGACGTGGCCGTATTTCTGCGTCTCGGACACGGCGTATTCATGGACGCCCGCCTTGCACAGAACCTCGGTCAGCGTGTTGCGGATGACGGGCGGCTCAACCAGATAGTGCATCGGGATCTTGAGATCGCCGTCGTACTCCAGCATACCGGCAAACTTCACGCCGGTATAATCGCCGCGGTCAAACTTGTCAAAGTCCCTGCGGTCGAAGGCGAGGGAGATCTCCTGCGCGCGGTCGCCGCGGAAGTTGAAGAGAATGACGCTGTCGCCGTTTTCGATCTTCGCGACGGGCTTGCCGTCATGCGCAACGACGAACGGCAGCAGATCCTGATCGATCATGCCGGGATTCTCGGCGCGGTACGTTTCAATGGCTTCCCGCGCGGAGGCGAACTGACGGCCCTCGGCCTGCACGTGCGTGCGCCAGCCCTTTTCGACCATCGGCCAATTGGCCTCGTAGCGGTCCATGGTAATGACCATGCGGCCGCCGCCGGAGGCGATCTTGTATGCATGCTCCGCGTCGTTCAGCTCCGCCAGAACGGTCTCCAGCTGGTCGACATAGTCCAGTGCGCTCGTCGCGGGGACGTCGCGGCCGTCGAGCAGGATGTGGCAGTAGACCTTTTTGAGTCCCATCTCACGCGCCTTTTTCAGCATCGCGATCAGGTGCGAGATATTGGAATGGACGTTGCCGTCGGACAGCAGGCCGATGAAGTGCAGCGCTTTGCCGTTTTGCAGGCAGTTGTCCGTCAGGTCGACCCACGTCTTGGACTGGTACAGGGAGCCGGTCTCAATGGACTCCTGCACGAGCTTTGCGCCCTGCGAATAGATCTGGCCGCAGCCGAGAGCGTTGTGGCCGACCTCGGAGTTGCCCATGTCGTCGTCCGTGGGCAGGCCGACGGCGGTGCCGTGGGCCTTGAGCCACGTCATGGGGCAGGTGGCCATCAGCCTGTCGAGCGTCGGGGTGTTGGCCTGCTTGACTGCGTCGCCGGGGCCGCTGTCGCCGCGTCCAACGCCGTCCATGATCACAAGTACGATCGGTTTTTTCATTGGTATTCCCTCCTGAGTAGGATATTCTCGAATTTCACTATATTTTACTACAATTTCCCCGCAGATACAACTTAATTTTCTTTGAACAATCGCAGCGCGTGGGAATTAGCCAGCGCGTAAACACGTGCGAAATCCACGTGTGGGTTATAGATGGCCTCCAGCTCGTCGTGCAGGGCCTTCGCCTGCGCGAGAAGCGCGGTCACGTCCGACAGATCGGGCAGCGGGGTATCCGGTCCCCGGTAATAGCGCTTCTCGTCCGGCAGATACACGGCCTCCGTCTCGTCCGGGAACAGAGGGTTCTGATATAGAACCGCAGTTTCCCGCGCGCGAGGCGCCTCCAGCTCCTCCCCGGACACCAGCTGCACCGCGCCTGCGGGCGGCTCGGCAGAATACAGGCCCCGGCAGGTGACGGCCCGCAGGAAGCGCCTGCTTCGCTCCTCCTGCGCCGGAAGCGGGCAGGAGGGGCGCGCATGGATCACAAGACGCGCATACGCCTCGCGGTAGAGCGCGCGATAGCGCGTCTGCAGAAGCTCGATGGCGCGGCGCTCCTTTTGCAGCGCAATACGGTCATAGAACTGCCCCAGATCGAGATACAGTCCCGCCGCGCCCGGCGTGACGGCCTCGAGCACGTGCGGAGCCGTGCCGTCGGCGTAGCCGGTGTGCAGGGCCGGGAGATACACGCCGTCCACCGAATCCGGGTCGCCGGAGCACAGGACGTATTCGACATCCAGTCCGGCGTTCTCCGCCGCTTTGCCGATGGTCTTCATAAAGCTCGATTTGCCGCACCCCGGCCCGCCCTTGATCACCCACAGAAAATCCTCCGGCCCCCGGCAGAACTGTCCGTAAAACGAGACAAAGCCGGAGGCCGTATTGCCGCCCAGAAAATACTGTGTCACCGCCATGAAATGCCCCTCCTGTATAGCAAGAATACAGGTAGTGTATGCAGCCGCGCGGCGGGATGTGCGTACATTTCGGCGCGCTGCGAAATTCGCGGCGCGCCAGTTGTAGGGGCCGATGCCCACATCGGCCCGTTGGGAAGTTGCGAATTTTCCGGATATTTCCGTAAAATCGATATATTCTGCGGGCGGACAGAGTCGTCCGCCCCTACAGGGAAGAGCGAGTGCCGTTGTAGGGGCCGACGACTCTGTCGGCCCACTGGGAAGCTGCGGATTTGTCGAAGATTTCCGTAAAAACAGTGCACTCTGCCGGGCCGATGTGGGCATCGGCCCCTACAGTCAAACGGGAAAATACGGTGCGAATTTGCCGAAAGCTTTGTACTGTACATCGTATCAGAAGAACACCGTCCACGGGAACTGGGCCGGGGGCTGGGCCTCGAAGATGGCTTCGCCCTTTCCGTCCGGGAAGGAAAGCCGGTACGACCAGAGCGCGCAGGTGCAGCGGCCACAGCGGCTGCCGTATTTTCCGTCGCCCAGCAGCGGCAGGCCGCGCGAGGCAAACTGGACGCGGATCTGGTGCGTGCGCCCCGTTTCGAGCCGGATGCGCGCAAGGCTCAGCCCGTCCTGTTCGGCAAGGATTTCATAGTGCAGCCGCGCCTGCTTCACGCCGCCGCGCTGCCGCCTGACCACGTAGGTCTTGTTTTTCGCCCGGTCGTGGAACAGCAGATCTTCCAGTGTCCCGGCCCTCTCTGCCGGACAGCCGGTCAGAACGGCGAGATACGTCTTCTGCATCTGCCCCTGTCCCATCGCCTGCGTCAGCCGTGCGGCCTCCTGCGCCGTCTTTGCGTAGACCATCACGCCGCCGACCGTCTGGTCGAGCCGGTGGACGGGGAATATGCCGCAGCCCAGCTGCGCGGAAAGCAGCTGGGGCATGGCCTCCTGCTGCGTTCCCTGCGCGGCTGTGCCGATGGGCTTGACGCAGACAAGATACCGCGCGGTTTCCTTCAGAATTTCGATCATATGCTTCGCCTCGCTTTTGCAGCTATTCTACCAGAAAAACAAGACGCGCGCAACGGCTTGCAATCCGCGGAAACTCCCGGTATAATACACACGAATATAAGAAACGGAGCAAATATCATGACAACAGAGCAATACCGGAAGCGGTCAGGCTTTTCGATCTTCCTGTCCTTCTTCAAGCCCCACCGGGGGCTGTTTTTTCTCGACATGGCCTGCGCGCTGGTCGTGTCGATGATCGATCTGGCGTACCCCATCATCTCGCGCTACGCCATGCGCACGCTGCTGCCGCAGAGCGCGTACCGCACGTTCTTTACGATCATGCTGATCGTGCTGGCGGCCTATGCGCTGCGGTCGGTGCTGTATTTCATCATCACCTACTGGGGCCACACCTTTGGCATCCGCGTGGAGGCCGATATCCGCGCGGCCCTGTTCGGCCATATGCAGGAGCTGGGGTTTGAGTTCTTCGACCGCAACCGCACCGGCCAGCTGATGAGCCGCATGACGACCGACCTCTTTGAGATCACCGAGCTTGCCCACCACGGGCCGGAGGATCTGTTCATCTCGCTTGTGACCATCGTCGGCGCGCTGACCGTCATGGCGACGATCGAATGGCGGCTGGCGCTGGTCGTGGCGGTCATGATCCCGGTGTTTATCGCGATCATCGTCTCGCGCCGCAAGGCGATGCGCGAGGCCTCCCGCCGCGTGAAGAAAAAGACCGGCGCGATCAACGCCGACATCGAATCTGCCCTCTCCGGCATCCGCACGGCCAAGGCATTCGCCAACGAGCACGTCGAGGAAGAAAAATTCGACCGCTCGAACGACATTTACAAGACCTCCAAGAAGATGTTCCACCGGGAAATGGGCATTTTCATGGCCGTGATGGAGTTTTTCACAAGCTCCCTGTCCGTGGCCGTCGTGACTGTGGGCGGCCTGCTCATTATGAAGGGGCAGATGGATACGGTCGATCTTCTGACGTTCACGCTCTATATCGCGTCCTTTGTCAACCCCATCCGGAAGCTGGCAAACTTCACGGAGCTGTTTTCCAACGGCACGGCGGGCTTTGAGCGCTTTTTGGAGATCATGCGCACCGCGCCGGAGCTGCACGACGCGCCGGACGCGCTTGAGCTGACGCACGTGCGCGGCGAAATTGGAGTCGAGAACGTGAGCTTTTCCTATGAGGACGACCCGGAGGTCCTGCATGACGTGTCCCTGCACGTCCCGGCGGGCAAGACCGTCGCCATCGTCGGTCCCTCCGGCGGAGGCAAGAGCACGCTCTGCCAGCTCATTCCACGCTTTTACGACGTGACCGGCGGCTCGATCACCGTCGACGGCCATGACGTGCGCAGCGTCACGCAGGAGTCCCTGCGCCGCTCCATCGGCATCGTGCAGCAGGACGTGTTTCTGTTCGCCGATTCCATTCTGGAAAACATCCGCTACGGTAAGCCCGGCGCGACGATGGAGGAGATCGTGGAGGCGGCGAAGCGCGCGGAAATTTACGATGATATCATGGCCATGCCAGACGGCTTTGACACTTACGTCGGCGAACGCGGCACGCTCCTGTCCGGCGGACAGAAGCAGCGCATCTCCATCGCGCGCATTTTCCTCAAAAATCCGCCCATCCTCATCCTTGACGAGGCGACGAGCGCCCTTGACACGCTGACCGAGGCGAAGATCCAGCACGCGTTTGACGAGCTGGCAAAGAACCGCACCACGCTCATCATCGCACACCGCCTGTCCACCATCCGCGCCGCAGGCGAGATCGTCGTCATTGCCGACGGCCGCATCGCCGAACGCGGCACGAACGAGGAGCTTCTCAAAAAAGACGGCATCTACGCCAGCCTCTGCCGCACGCAAAACCTGCTGGCATAAAACTTCATGCGTGAGCACTGCACCACGAAAATGCGCAAATGCCGGTGCATGAAGTTTTTGTGCATCATTTCCGGTTGCCCGCAGGGGCGAGGAAATGGCACGTTTCTATAGCAAAAGCGCCCAGCCGCTTGCAGCGGCTGGGCTGTCTGTTTACTGCTCCATCAGGCCCACGCAGTCGTAATACGGTCTGGAGGCGATGAGGGCTTTGTTTTCCTTGAAGACATTGTGCATGAGCGTAATGACGGCGTAATCGCACTGCGCCATGGCTTCGGCAAGGGAATAATTATGATACCCCGCTACGTCGCCCTGAATGTACGGCTCGCAGGCAAGAACCTCATAGCCGCGCGATTTCAGGATGTTCGCAAACAGGACGGACGGGCTTTCGCGCGTATCGTCGATGTTTGCCTTGAAGCTCATGCCGAGCACGGCGATCTTCGCGCCGGGCTTCACGTCGCGCGCGATGCGGTCCGCCGTCCAGGCGGGCTTGCCGTCGTTGACAAGACGGGCCTCGTAGATGAGCGGCGTGATATCCTCGAACTTCTCATGGATGAACCACGGATCGACCGCGATGCAGTGTCCGCCGACGCCGACGCCGGGGGTATGCACGTTCACTCTGGGGTGGCAGTTGGCAAGCTCGATGAGCTTGAACACGTCGATGCCGAGCCGGTCGCAGACCTTGCTGAGCTCGTTGGCATAGGCGATATTGATATCGCGGAACGTGTTTTCCGTCAGCTTGCACATCTCGGCGGTCAGATCGTCCGTCAGGCGGATCGTGCCGCCGGTGACGACCTTTTCATAGATTTCCTTGGCGAATTGCGCCGATTCCGGGCGGTTCGAGCCGATGATGCGGTCATTCTCGCGCAGCTCGATGAGCATCCGGCCGGGGATGATGCGCTCCGGGCAGTGCGCCGTCATGAACTGCTCCGGCGCAAGGCCGGACGTTTCCGAGACGATCTTCTCCACCATGCGCGTGGAATAGGGAGGCGAGGTGGATTCGAGCACGCAGAGGTTCCCCGCGCGCAGGACGGAACCGACCTCCTTCGCGGCGGATTCGACGAAGCGCATATCGGACACGCGCTTGTGCTCCTCCGTCTCGCGGTAGGGCGTCTGGACGCAGATGATAAAGACGTCGGCAGGTTCCGGCTTCGTCGTGAAGTGCAGGCGGCCGGTTGCCATGGCCTTCGTCATGGCGTCCTGTAAGCCGGGTTCTACAATATGGATATGGCCCGCGTTCAGCGTGTCCACGACGGTATCCTTCACGTCGAAGCCGCAGACCTCATAGCCCGCCAGCGTAAACGTGATAGCGGTGGGGAGGCCGATATAGCCGCAGCCCATGATCTCGATTTTTTTCATGCTATTTCGCTCCTTTGTATGCAAACATACAAGGATACTATATCCTATTTTTTACGCTTTTGCAAGCAGAGTCTGCACCATATCCGTCTTTTCCCACGGCAGATCCAGCTCCGCACGGCCAAAATGGCCGTAACCGGCGGTCTGACGGTAGATCGGGCGGCGCAGGTCAAGCGTTTTGATGATGGCCGCCGGGCGCAGGTCGAAGCATTCACGCACAAGCTGGGCCAGCTTATCATCCGCGATCTTGCCGGTTCCATATGTCTCGACGAGAACGGAAACAGGGTGCGCCACGCCGATGGCGTAGGCCAGCTGCAGCTGGCAGGCGTCGGCCAGACCGGCTGCGACCAGATTTTTTGCGATATAGCGTGCCATGTACGCGCCGCTGCGGTCGACCTTCGTGGGGTCCTTGCCGGAGAACGCGCCGCCGCCGTGGGCCGCGTAGCCGCCGTAGGTATCGACGATGATCTTGCGGCCCGTGAGGCCCGAATCACCCCCGCGGCCCCGCCGATGACGAAGCGTCCCGTCGGGTTCACGTAGTATTTTGTGTTCTCGTCCAGCAGGCGCGACGGCAGGTTCGGCTCGATGACCGTCTCGATGACGGCTTTGCGCAGATCGTCGATGGCGATGGAGTCTGCGTGCTGAGTGGAAACAACGACAGTATCGATGCGGGCGGGTAGTCCGTCGGGGCCGTATTCCACGGAGACCTGGCTCTTGCCGTCCGGGCGGAGCCAGGGCAGAAGACCCGATTCCCGCGCGTGCGTCAGCGCCTTGGTGAGATTGTGCGCGTAGGCAATGGGCGCGGGCATGAGTTCCTTCGTCTGCGTGCAGGCGAAGCCGAACATCATGCCCTGATCGCCTGCGCCGGTCGTACCGTCGTCATACGCATTGTCAACGCCCATGGCGATATCCGGGGACTGCCGCCCCATGGCGACCATGACATTGCAGCTGTGGCCGTCGAAGCCCATCTCGGGGCGGTCATAGCCCGCGTCGCAGATGGCCTTGCGGGCGATCTGGGCGATATCGATGCGGGCGGACGTGGTGATCTCGCCCATGACGAGAACCATGCCGGTCGTCGCCGCCGTCTCGCAGGCGACGCGGCCCATGGGGTCCTGCTCGAGCACCGCGTCGAGCACGCTGTCGGAGACAAGGTCGCACAGCTTGTCGGGATGGCCCTGTGTAACGGACTCTGAAGTAAAGATTTTTCTGTTGTTCATATCTGATTCCTTTCCGGGCATAAAAAAGCGCCCTGCCCGAGGGGCAGAACGATATACGGTTCTCTCCCTCATCTTTCGATTCCTTCGCCGGATTTGGCACCTTGCATCCGCAGGTTGCCGGGTTTCATTGGGCCGTTCCCTCCACCACTCTTGATAAGGCTGTTCAGTTGTACCCTGATTATACAAAACCCGCCGGAAAAGTCAAGAGAAAAGTTTTGATTTCGGCAAAATTCCCGGTTTATCTCAGCGGGAACCCGCCCATACTCCATGCAGAACAGAATGTTTACATTTGCAGGGTAGATTTTTCCGCCCGGAGCCGGTATGATAAAACCTGAACATCAGGAGGGTGAACACTATGAAGGATCTTCGCAGACGGTTTGAACGCTTCTGCCTCAAAAACCGGGGCAAGGGCATTCCGAATCTCATGCTCGTCATTGCCATTGGAAATCTGGCGGTCTATGCGCTCTCGTACATCGACCCCAGCAATATCGTCTACAGCTATCTCTGCTTCAGCCGCTCCGCCATTCTGCGCGGGCAGGTCTGGCGGCTGTTTTCGTACATCTTTACGTACCTGAACGACGTGCGGGGCGCGGGACTGCTGTTGGCGGCGGTGTCGCTGTTCTGCTATTATCAGTTCGGAAAGATCCTGGAGAGCTACTGGGGCACGTTCCGCTTCAATCTCTATTATCTGACCGGACTTGTGCTGACCGATCTGGCCGCAATGCTGCTCGGCGCCGGAGCGGACGCGTCCGCGCTGAACCTCAGCCTGTTTCTCGCCGTCGCGACCATCGCGCCGGAAGCGCGGGTGCTGCTGTTCTTCTTCATCCCCATCAAGATGAAATACATGGCGTGGGTCTATCTCGGCTTCACGGTGCTGAACGTGTTCTCGTCCTTGCAGCTGGCCTCGTTCCTCTCGTTCTACTGGCTGCTGCCCGTCGTGCCGCTTTTGAACTACTTCCTCTTCTTCGGCAGCGACGTCAAAAACATCCTGCCCGACGCACTGCGCTACCGGCAGCGGAAGAATTACCGCACGACCACGACAAATGCCCGCCCGAACCCCAATTGGGCAGGCTCCTACCGCTCCAAATCCGGCGAGAAGCCCTACCGGCATAAATGCACGGTCTGCGGCCGGACGGATACGGACTATCCGAACCTCGAATTCCGCTACTGCTCGAAGTGCAATGGCTATTACTGCTACTGCATCGATCACATCAACAATCATGTCCACATCACCACGCCCCCGGAGGGCGCGGAAAAGAAATAAAACGGAGGACTGTCATGAATGAAGTGCTGAACTGCCTGCTGACCCGCAGAAGCGTCAAGAAGTATCTTTCGCAGCCGGTCGAGAAGGAAAAGCTGGACGCCGTTCTGGAGGCCGGAACGTATGCCGCCTGCGGCATGGGCCGTCAGGCCGGGAAGATCGTCGTGCTGCAAAACCCGGACGATATCGCGCAGCTGGAAAAGATGAACGCGTCGATCCTCGGAAACCCGGACGCGCACCCGTTCTACGGCGCGCCGGTCGTGTGCGTCGTGTTCGCGGACACGAATGTGAATACATGGGTCGAGGACGGCAGCCTTGTCATCGGCAATATGATGGCTGCCGCGCACAGCCTCGGCCTCGGCAGCTGCTGGATCCACCGGGCACGGCAGGAGTTTGAAAGCGCGGAGGGCAAGGCGCTGATGAAAAAATGGGGCGTGAGCGAGAATTACGCCGGCATCGGCCACTGCATCCTCGGCTACGCCGCGCAGGAGCCCGCCCCCGCAAAGCCCAGAAAGGCCGATTTCATTGTACGCGTTGATAGTAACCGATGATCCAATCGCCTGCGGTTACCAGCGGATCTTTTACCGCAGCTGCGCAGTTTGAAAAGCTTGAAATACACAAAGTATTCCTGCGCTTTCAAACTTTCATCTGCGGCAAAATCTCTCGCTGGTAACTCTTGTCGATTAAATTATCGGTTACTAAACCCCTTGCAAAATCGAAAAAACAGGCTTATACTGAAGAAAAAACAGGAGGGCACTGATATGAAATCCATCAAAAGCATCCTGAAGATCGCGGGCGCGGTCATGGCCGTGATCGGCACCGTGCTTGTCGTCGTCGGCTTCCTCGACGAGATCTGCGCAGGCGTCAAAAAGCTTGCTGCCTGCCGCGCACGCCGCGAGGAAATGAAGGATTACGCAGACTGACAGATCGAGCGAACGCCCCGAAGCAGCCGCTTCGGGGCGTTTCAGCGTGTCGAAAAAGTCTTTTCGCCCCGCTGAGGCAGTTTTTCGAACTTTAAAAAAGTTCGAAAAACAGGTTGATTGAACGCGAAGGGGGCTCTTTGCCCCCTTCACTCTTCCCCTGCTGCTCTGTCATCCGACTGCGCTTCATGGTTTTTTGACAGTCTCGAACGCCCCGAAGCAGCCGCTTCGGGGCGCTTTCCATGTGCCAAAGTTCCGGGGTTGCCCGGTCACAGCAGAAACAGCGCTTCGCGCACGACCTCGCCGACTGTGGGGTGGGGGAAGACGATCTTGTCCAGATGCTGCACGGGGAGCTTGGAATGCACCATCATGGCCGCGCCGTAGATGATCTCCGAGACATAGGAGCCGACCATATGGACGCCCACGACGCAGCGGTTTTTCCGGTCATAGAGCAGCTTGCAGAAGCCGGTTCCCTTCGGATTTTCCGCGAGGTACCGGCCAGAGAGCGCCATCGGCGCCTTGACCACCTGCACGTCCAGTCCCTTTTCCCTTGCGCTCTGCTCCGTTTCGCCGACGCAGGCGACCTCCGGCGTGGTGTAGATCACGGAGGGGATGATGGAATAGTCGATCGCGTCCTTTTTGCCGAGCATATCGTTGACCGCGACCTCTGCCTCGCGATAGGCCGTGTGGGCCAGCATCAGCTTGCCATTGCAGTCGCCGACGGCCCAGACGCCGGGGACGTTCGTGCGCATCTGCCGGTCTGTCACGACTGCGCCGCGTTCGAGCGCAATGCCGAGCGCCTCCACATTCAGCCCCGTCACATCCGCCCGCCGTCCCGCCGACAGCAGCACGCGCCCGCAGGCGATCTCGTGCCGCCCGGAAGCGTCGGAATACACGACGCTCCGCTCCGTGACAGCCTCGACTCTGGCGTTCAGGCAGAAGTCCATGCCCTGCTTTTTGTACGTCCGCATCAGCAGCTCGCAGATCTCCGGGTCGGTGCTGCCCGCGATCTTGGGCAGCATCTCAATGACCGTCACCTTCGTGCCGATGGACGCGAAATAGCACGCCATTTCCAGCCCGATCACGCCGCCGCCGATGCAGACGAGCGATTCCGGCTGCTCCGAAAGGGAAAGCAGCTCGCGGTTCGTCATAACAAATCCGGAAGCAAGTCCTTCCCGCACACCGGGGATCGGCGGGATCACGGCGCTG
>OGFG01000649.1_pt1 | contig 40539 bp, 44 predicted proteins | sample 1570761 | NCBI WGS metagenome assembly OGFG01 (sample SAMEA2581938, study PRJEB24529) | metagenome | biome: Human gut stool | place: China | collected 2011
TCCGCGTTCGCTCGCCACTACTTGCGGAATCTCGGTTGATTTCTATTCCTTCAGTTACTGAGATGTTTCACTTCACTGAGTATCGCCTCTGCAACCTATGTATTCAGTTGCAGATAACAGAACATTACTTCTGCTGGATTGCTCCATTCGGAAATCCCCGGATTAAAGCTTGTATGCAGCTCCCCGAGGCTTATCGCAGCTTGCCACGTCCTTCTTCGCCTGCTGATGCCAAGGCATCCTTCATGTGCCCTATGTAGCTTGACCACCAAAATTATCAAATTCTGATGCTCTCTTTCGGGAATTCTTTCAATTCCCGGTTTCAACATTTTCGGCTCTGACAAAGTTGTATTTGCCTGCCTGTATGGCTTTCATTTCTTTTCCCTACAATTCTTACTTCTTACTTGTCAATGATCACCGCGTCTGCAAATCAACGCGTTTCTATCTCGCAAATGGTGGGCGTACTTGGATTTGAACCAAGGACCTCGTCCTTATCAGGGACGCGCTCTAACCAACTGAGCTATACGCCCATTTGTGGAGCTTCCTACAGCTTCCTCCAGGTAAACCCCGTCCGCACCGACTCCAATCGTTGTATATTGGTGGAGCTTAAGGGACTCGAACCCTTGACATTCTGCTTGCAAAGCAGATGCTCTAGCCAACTGAGCTAAAGCCCCAGTCATTCGATCTCTCAAACTGCCGATGCTGATTCATACTGTCCAAATGAGCACTTCGTGCCCTCAAAAAACTGAATAGTGCGCATGACCCTTGAAGGAATTGCTTCCTTCCACATCCGGATTACAAAACCCGGAGCTTACTCCTGGCCGTCCTACGGAATCTTTGGTTTATTTCCGTCGACGGCTCTCTCCTTAGAAAGGAGGTGATCCAGCCGCTGGTTCCCCAACGGCTACCTTGTTACGACTTCATCCCAGTCACTAACCACACCTTAGGCGCCTCCCTCCTTTGCAGGTCGGGGCAGCGACTTCGGGTGCAATCAGCTCCCATGATGTGACGGGCGGTGTGTACAGAGCTTAAGTACTAAGATTCACCGTAACATACTAATTTACGATTACTAACGATTCCAACTTCATATAGATAAGTTTCAATCTATAATTCGTATTTAATTTTTTTTAAAGATTTGCTCTTATTCTCATAATTGCCTCTTATTGTAAAAAATATTGTAGCACATGTGTAGCCCAATTTATAAGGGTCATAACGACCTATCTTCATCCTTTAAAATAAATTATTCATCTATTTTTAATTTTAATAGTGCTAATTTAATTTATAAACATTTTATTTATAATTTTAAATTATAGCAAATTAAAACAAGGGTTGTACTTATATAATAAATTTCAAAACATAAGCTGACGACGGCCATGCAACACCTGTATTATATGAAAAAACTATAAATTGTCAAAAATTGGTAAGATTTCACGCGGACTATCGGATTAAACCACATGCTCCACCGTAAGTATAAGCTCCCGTCAATTCCTTTGAGTTTCAACCTTGCGGTTTTACTCCCCAGGCGAAATATTTAACGTGTTAACTTTGTATATTAGAAAAATTAAAAAATTCTTCACTAATTTATTTAAATTAGATTAATCAGTTCTAATATTTAATATTCATTGTTTATAGCATAGACTACCAGGGTACCAAATCCTGTTTGCTACCTATGCTTTCGTCTATCAATGTCAGTATTTTACCAGATTATTGTCTTCACTTACTAGTATTCTTCCTAATATCAATGGATTTTACCCCTACATTAGAAATTCTATAATCCCATAATATACTCAAATTTTTTAATATTAAAAAAATATTAAAGTTAAGCTTTAATTTTTAATTTTTAATGAAAAAAATCATCTTAAGACACTTTACGCCCAGTAAAGACGAATAATGCTCGTTCCCTCTGTATTACCGCGACTGCTGGCACAGAGTTTGTCAGAACTAATCCTTTAATAATCATTATTTTATTAAATTCTAAGTTTTACAGCGATAAAGCCTTCATCACTTATGTAGTATTGCTGGATCAAACTTGCGTTCATTGTCCAATATTCCCCACTGCTGCCTTAAAATAAGTTCGGGCTTTATTTAAATCCCGATGTGGTTGGTCATTCTCACAAATCAACTAAAGATCTTTGGCTTGGTAGGCTTTATATCTTACCAACTACCTAATCTTCTATACTTATATATCAAAAAACGAATTTCAAAATTCTTTATTTATTATTATTGATTTAATCGAAATTAGATACAACAATTTTTTGGTAATATAAATATAATTCCTCACCTTTACGCTATGAAAACCAATATAAAATTAAAAATAATTTTACATAAATTTTCATTCAACTGGCATGTGTTAAAGCATACTACTAGCATTCATTCGGAGCTAGGATCGAACTCTTAAATTTAAATTATATATTTAAATATATAATTCAGAAAACATTAATCTCTTTAAAATCTATATATTTTTATAAAACTAAAAAGTTTATAAAAATTAATGTACTAAAAAAACAGCATTAGAAACTTCACGAGAAATTTGTTGATAAACTAATTGATAGCGTCTTACAGTTTTATTTGATTCTTTACTTAATAAAATAGCACTAATCAAACCAATTAATAAAACTAAGCCTGCTAATATAAAATAAAAATAATATACATTAAACATAACTTGACCTAACATTTTAATGTTATCGACAAAATATAATTTACTAAACCAATCATTATAAATAATATTTGTATCATTAGTTATAAAAATATTAAAAACATCTGCATTAAAAATTACATTATAAAAAATAACACAACAAATTAAAATATTAATAAAAGAAATAAATTTAGTTGTATTTTTTTCATTAAGTTTTATTTTAAGCATCATAACGACGAATAAAAATAATATTGTAATTGCACCAACATATATTAAAATAAACATTAAAGCTAAGTAATCTATGTTTAATAAAAATAAGATACACATAGTACTAAAAAAAGCGAGTATTAAAAATAAAACAGCATAAACTGCATTATTTACAGAAATAGTCATAAATACAGAAATGATAATAATACTTGCAAAAAAATTGAAAAAGAAATTAGACATTTTCAAATATAATCAGAAAGGTATGAATCGAACATACTACATTTGTGCCCAAGACAAAGACGTTAACCATTGACGTTACATTCTGATTTAATAATGAGAATAGGATTCGAACCTATGGCATCTAGATTATGATTCTATTGTTATACCACTTAACTATCTCACTTTTTTATTTTATTCCCATTCAAGAGCACCTTTTTTATATTCATAAACAAAACCAAGAGTTAATAAAATAAAAAAAATAACCATTGCAAAGTAACCTGCAACAGATAACATTGATAAAGAAATTGCCCAAGGGAATAAAAATGAAATTTCTAAATCAAACATTAAAAATAAAATAGCAACTAAATAGAAATGAATTTCAAAAGTATTACGAGCATCATCAAAAGGAGTAAAACCACATTCATAAGCAGCTACTTTATTTGAATCATCTGCACGAATACCAAAAATATAAGAAATGGCAAAAGCAACATATGAAATGACTATTGCACAAACAAAATAAACAAATAACGCATATAAATCATTAAAAAACATCGTTGTTTATATATTTTTAAACGGAATAAACAGGATTCGAACCTATATCTTCTAGAGTGACAACCTAGTATTTTAACCATTAAAACTATTACTCCACTAATATTTTTAGGTTTAATAGGACTCGAACCTATAACTTCACAGTTATGAGCAGCACATTCTAACCAATTGAATTATAAACCTAAATTATGTTTATTACAAGACTTGAACTTGTATTCTGCAAGAGAAATAGATTTTAAGTCTATCGTGTCTACCATTTCCACCAAATAAACATTTTTTATTTACTATACTATCATAATTATGATTCTCTAAAAATTTAGATATTTATAATTAGTTTTATAAATTTAACATTTGATTTATTTTCTAAAGTGCAAGTTATATTTTATATGTCGATAATATAATAAATAAAAATCTCTCTAAATAGGACTCGAACCTATAACTTCATGATTAACAGTCATGCGTTCTAACCTTTGAACTATTAAAGATTTTTTTTTTAGTACCATATTTTGATCTAGAATTTTTTTGTGTAGATACACCACTACAATCATATACACCGCGAACTACTTTATAATGTACACCTGGTAAATCTTTACGTTTACCACCTTGTATTAAAACAATAGAATGTTCTTGTAAATTATGTCCAATACCAGGAATATAACTAGTAATACAATAATTATTACGTAATTTAACTTTTGCAACTTTTCGACGTGCTGAGTTTGGTTTTTTTGGATTTTTTATAAAAACATTTAAGCATATACCTTTTTTTTGTGGATTTTTACATAATGCGGAATAATTTTTTAATTGATCCTGTTTTGAATTGAATCTATAGTGTAAAACTTGATTTAATGTTGACATTAATTTTCTTATAATTTCAAGAGAAAAGGGACTTGAACCCTTAAAGTTGGTTTTGGAGACCAATATTTTACCATTAAATTATACTCTTTTATTTATTTTAAAACCATTTATAATGTGAATTATTTTTTAATTTTAAAAAGTTTTCATTTTGTAATTTATAAGCTGAAAATGTATAACTAGTTTGAAATAATGAATTTAAAATTTCTTGACTTAAAAAATAACTTAAACTATTATATTTAGTTAATTTTACTTTACTACAAGCATCTTGTAATAAATTTAAAATTACTCTTACTCTTTTTTTTTTTGGCAAAAATAAAATATATTGAGTTAAACGTGACATATAAACTATTTTTTCAATATAAAATAAAGGTTCTATTATTTGAAAAAAATTCAAAAATATTTTATAGTTATTACGATTTTGAATATTTAAAAAATAAAAAATATTATTTAATAATTTAAATGAATTATATTTTCTGCCATCAATTAAAAATTTATTAATAAATTTAGTACGTAAATTTAAAAATTTCATAACGTTTCAATGAACATCTCTTGCAAGAATCGAACTTGCTCCAATACCGTGAAAGGGTAATGTCCTAACCAGTAGACTAAAAAGATTAAACATTTGTCTCGAAGTGGAATCGAACCACTACATAAGGTTTTTCAGACCTTCACTCTAACCTCTTGAGTTATCGAAACAATTATTATATTATAATAATATTATTAGATTATAATATAATAACTCTATAAATTTTAATTATAAAAATAATCTATAATTTTTCTTACGATTATGTAGTTAGATATTAAAAGTATAATAAATTAAAATTATCTATAAGAATATTACCACGAACACGATATGAAACTAATAATAAAGATAAACCAATAGAAGTTTCAACTGCAGCAATAGTTAAAATAAATAAAGTAAAAATTTGACCAACAATATCATCTAAATAAATAGAGAAAACAATAAATAAAATATTAACAGATAATAAAATTAATTCAATAGAGATTAAAATAATTAAAATACTTTTTTTATTATAGATTAAACCAAAAAAACTAATTAAAAAGATTATAACAGAAACAAATAAATATTTAATTAAAAACATAATGTATTTGGAAGAGTGTTACAAGATACTAAAATACCAGCTATAAAGATAAACCAGCCAAAGCATAAAGGCAATAAAGATTTCCAACCAATTCTCATTAATTGATCATAACGGAATCTAACATATGCACCACGAATGATAACATAAAGAGAAATAAATAAGAAAATTTTTAAACATAACCAAATAGCACCTGGAATACAAGTTAAACCAAATAATGGTAACCAACCACCAAAGAAAAGAATACTTATAGTTGTACTCATAACAATAATATTACCATATTCACCAATAAAGAATAAAGCGAAACCCATTGCAGAATATTCAGTATTAAAACCAGAGACTAATTCACCTTCTGCTTCAGGTAAATCAAAAGGATGACGATTACATTCTGCTAATAAAGCAATAAGAAAAATAACAAATAAAGGAAATAAAGGAATACAAAACCAAATATATTTTTGTGCTAAAACAATTTTGGTAAAATTTAAAGAACCAGTACATAAAAATATAACAGCAAAAACAGCACCAATAGAAAGTTCATAAGAAACCATTTGAGCTGCAGAACGTATAGAACCCATAAATGGATATTTAGTATTACTTGCCCAACCAGAAATAATAATACCATAAATTGCTAAAGAAGAAATTGCATAAAAAAATAAAACACCTACATTAAAATCAGTATAAGTAATACCTTTAGAAAGAGGTAAAACTGCCCAATACATCATAGTACCAATAAAAGTAATAACAGGAGCTAAAATAAATAAGAAAGTATTAACATTTGTTGGTAAAATAATTTCTTTTAACATTAATTTTAAACCATCAGTTAATGGTTGTAAAATACCAGAAGGACCGACTACATTTGGACCTTTTCGACGTTGAATACTACCTAAAATTTCACGTTCAACTAAAGTCATATATGCAACACCTATAAGAACTGGTAAAATAATTAATAAATATTCTAAAATTAATAATAAAGTTTTAATCATTTTTTTAAATTTTTATATAATAATTTTAATAATTACTACGTTTGACTAATGTTTTATTACAATTAGACATAAGTTGAGAAGCCAAGCTAATATTATCATTAGCATAAAATTTATATAAGGAAGAATTAATAGTATAATTTTTTAAATAATTATTTTGTAATTTAATATTATTATATAAAACTAAACTATCTTTAATTGATTTACGAGATGGATTATAATGATCATAATCATTATTATCGATAACTTGTTTGAAATTTTGTTTAAGAGTATTAAATAAAGTAGTAAATACACTATATAAAACTAAAATATTATTTTTAACAGCAAGATTATCATCTTTAATTGTTTCATCAATATGTAAAATATCACCTTGTACATTTACAAAAGAACCAAGTTCTTGAATATAAGGTTTAACAGGTAAAATCATACGAGCATAATCGATATATTTATTATAATGATGACCTTGATAAATAGTATAAATATTTGCTAAATTAGTATTTTTAGCAAAATAATCAAAATTTTTATCAACGTTTAATAAATATAAACAATCTAACATATTTAAATCAGTATCTTTATATTTAGTTTGAATATTAAGATATAATTTATTATATAAATCAATATCTGGATAAATATAATTAAAATTGTTTTTAGTAATATTTTTAGAAATAGACATTAAACGTTCTTTCATAATTGTAAATAAATTAGCAAGAGATTCAGTTTTAAATAAATTTAAATTTAATAAAAAACTTGGATTTTTTTTAACACTTAAATATTTACAAAAAGTATTATTACCTTCAATAAATTTAATAATAGTTTTTAATTTAAAACCAAAAAAATAAGTAGGATACATTAAATTAGTACGAATACCAAAAGTAATAATAGATAAAGCAGTTGCTAAATATTGTTTACGTAATCTGACATTTAAAAGAGGTAATTCACTTTTTAAATTTGAACCAAAAATAAAGCACATATCAGTATTACTTAAGCTAGTAACTTTGCCATTAAATAAATAATTAGAATTAAAATCATTATTTATAAAAAGTTTATCTTGAATACTATATTTATTTGGATTACCAATAATATCCATAAATTTTGAAGCTGTAAAGATTATTTCATTATTAAGTAATTCACCAAAATAACAACCAATATTTAAAGTAGATTTTTTAGAAAGTAAATCCGCTTTTAATGTATAAAAAACTTCATTCCAAGTAATATTACAATATTCACCAGCAGCATTAACATATAATGGTTTTAAAATACGTTGTTTATATAAACCATCATACATATAACGAACTTTATCAGAAATCCAATTTAAATTTAAATTATAATTAATACGTGGAGTAATTTTAACAATATTTGAACCAAAGAAATGAACTGTTATAAATGAACCTAAACTATCTAATGCATCAAAAGAATTTAAACGTTTTAAATTCCAAGGTCTATAAGCAAAAGCATTAGAATGTGAAGTTAAAGCACCTACTGGACATAAATCAATAACATTACCAGAGAATTCACAATCTGCAAATTTAGTTTCAACATAAGAACTAATTTCGGAATTAATACCACGACCAATAATACCAACAAGAGTACTACCAACAACTTCAGCAAAAAAACGGGTACATCTAGTACAATTAATACAACGATTCATAACTGTTTTAACTAAACTACCACGATCTTTATTTAAAATTGCTTTTTTATAACTAAAAGTATGACGAGATCTATCAGTACCAAAGTTATAACTATAATCTTGTAAATCGCATTCGCCACCTTGATCACAAGATGGACAATCCATTGGGTGATTAATTAATAAAAATTCTAAAACATCTTGACGTAATCTGCGAACACGTGCACTATTGTAATCAACAATATCATTTGGTCTAACACTTGTAGCACATAAAGGAGCAGGTTTACGATCAGCACCTATGATACCTAAACATAATCTACAATTACCAGAAACAGGTAATTGGTTATGATAACATAAGTGAGGTACTCTTATATTAAGTGAAAGTAATACTTCAATATATGTAAAATTTGTATATTTATTTAAATCTAAGAATGATTTGTTAAGTTTAATAAAATTAGACATAGTTAAGTATAATTATTATATTATGGGTTAACAGAAACACAGTATGTAATAAGATCCAAGAATATAATTATAAAGTTTAAATAATTAAATATGACTTTTCAAAAATAAAAACTATTTTTAATAACATAGCATACAGTAAGTAATATGTTTAAATAATTTAATAATTTTAAATTATTTACTTCATAATTAAACCCTTATAAACAGCATGTTAAACACTATTTTTTTACAAGATATCTTATATTTAATTCCTGAATTTTTTTTTATTGCAACAATAATTATTATATTAGTATATAGTATATTTATTTCTAATAAATATATATTATTAAATAATAAAAAATACAACACTCCTATTATTACAAACATTGTCAATAATATTATTCTTTTTTCTTTCTTCATTTTAATCATTTTATATGCTTTAAACTTAAATGTTACTCAAATTTTATTTACAGGTCAATTTACTATTAATTATTATACTCAAATTGGTAAAATTATAACTTTAAGTATTGCAATTTTATGTTTATTAACTTTCAATAATTATCTTAAAGATAATCAAATAAATAGTTATGAATATTTAATTTTAACTCAAATTGCAATTTTAAGTATTTGTTTATTATTAAATACAAATGATTTATTACATTACTATATTATTATCGAACTTCAAAGTTTATGTTTTTATACTATAACAGCTTTAAAAAAAAATAATATTTATTCTTCTGAAGCTGGTCTTAAATATTTTATTTTAGGTTCTATTATTTCTGGTTTACTCTTATTAGGTATCGCATTACTTTATGGTATGACCGGTTTAACAAATTTAAAAGAACTTTCTTTATTTTTATTAACAACCAAATATAACAAATTAATTATTTTTAGTTTCATTTTAATTTATTCTAGTTTATTATTTAAATTAACTGTTGCTCCTTTCCATGTTTGGGCTCCAGATGTATATGAAGGTACACCAAGTATTATTACTTTATTCTTTAACTCTGTACCAAAATTAGCATTAATTGTTATGTTAATAAAATTCCTTAATGTTGTCTTTTTTAATTTTATTGAAATTTGGCAAATTTTAATGATTATTAATATTATTTTATCTTTAGTTATTGCTACATTTAATACTTTTAAACAATATAAAATTAAACGTTTCTTAATTTTCAGTTCAATGACTCATATTGGTTATATTTTACTTGGTATAACTACAGGTACTATTGAAGGTATTCAAAGTATTTTTGTTTATTTTATTATTTATATTGTTTCTATTTTAAATATTTGGAGTATTTATATTTATTTTAATAATAAAATTAAATATTTATCAGATTTATCTTATATTTATAAATATAATAAAACTTTAGGTTTAAGTTTTGTTATAACTATGTTTTCTATGGCAGGTGTTCCTCCAATGGCAGGTTTCTTAGCTAAATTTTATTCTTTCTTTGTATGCATAGAAAATAATTTTTATCTTTTAGCAATAATCGGTGTATTATTAAGTATAATTTGTACTTTTTATTATATTAGATTCTTAAAAATTATTTATTTTGAAAATTCTAAAAAATATTTAATTCTTAATCATAATTTAAGTAAAAATACTGCTTTAGTTATAAGTTTAACAAGTATTTTATTATTTTATATATTTATTAATCCATCATCCATTTTTATTATTGCTCATAAAATTGCTTTAAGTTTATGTTTATAAAATCTTCAAAAAATTCTCAATACTATATTCTTAAATTTACAAGCTCAAATAAACATGCTTTTCAAAATAATATAAATAAAGTAAAATTATTATTACAAAACTCAAATATACCAAATTTTGTATATAGTACTTTACCAACAAAAAAAAAAAAATATTATATATTAAGATCACCACATGTTTATAAAAAATCAATTGAAACTTTTGAAGAACAAATATATACTTCAACTTTTAAAATTCAAATCTTTGATTCAAAAGCATATTTACAAATGTTTTATTTATTAAATTTTTTAAAACAAAACACACCAACTTCTGTAAATATGACTATTATTTTATCTCATAATGTCTAAACAAATATATTATAATAATGTTAAACTTTATATTAATTTCAGTAAATCTATTTTAAATATGTTACCAAATTATATTCAAGCCTCTATATATTCTAATAGAGAATTAACTTTTATAATTAATAAAAATTACAATACATTAGTTATAAATTTTTTAAAAAAATATACAAATAGTCAATACCAAACAATGTCTGATATGTGTGCTGTTGATTATCCAACTAAAACATATCGTTTTGAAATTATTTATACTTTATTAAGTCTTGTTTATAACTCTAGAATTAAAATTAAAACTTATCTTAAAGAATTAGATTCTATTGAAACTATAACAAATTTATATAAAGGTGCAAATTGGTGGGAACGTGAAATTTATGATTTCTTCGGTATTTATTTTACAAATAATACTGATTTACGTCGTATTTTAACTGATTATGGTTTTACAGGTCATCCTTTACGTAAAGATTTCCCTTTAGTTGGTTATTATGAAGTTATTTACGATGATATTGAAAAATGTATTAAACGTACAGCTATTGAATATTCTCCTAAATTTAAATCTTATTATAATTTTGATAATTTCTATTCATTATAAAAATGTATTTAATAACAAATCAACAAGTCGCAAATACAAAAAATACTATTTCATTAACCAAATATAATAAATTTCAAATAAATTCATCTATTTCAAAAAAAACAAAACAAGCCATTAAGACTTACGATAAACAAAAAACTAAAAAAAATTTAAAATTTTTAAAAATTAAGACAAATAGAGAAAAAACAAATAAGATATTAAATGCAGTATTTGGAATTATAGTGGGTATTGTATTTTCTATAGTTATTCTTTTACTTTTAATGAGTGCAGATGATTATTTTAATAAGTTTGTTTCTAAGGCATTTATTTCAATTAACTTTGATTTCTCAAAAATAATGCAATTTGTAATATTTTTTATAATTATATTTTCTATAGGTGTTAATTTAATAAGAAATAGATATATAGTTATGAAAGAAAATAAAACAAGAAAAATAGATCACACAATAATAATTTCTATGTTATCTGTTATTAATCTTGTGTTTGTATTATTTCTAATATCAGAAGTATCAAAATTATGTGGTAATTTCTTACAAATACCAAAGGGATATATTTACTCTAGTTATGCAAGAGAAGGATTCTTCCAGTTATTATTTGTAACTATAATTAATTTTTCAATAATACTATATTTAATATATAAAACAAATGTAATAAAAGAAAATAAAGTTATTAGGAATTTAGTTTTAATTTTAATAGCATTCTCAGTATTATTAATATTTAATTCATATTATAGAATGTTCCTTTATATTGGTAAATATGGATTTACTAATTTAAGGCTTCAAGTAATATTATTCTTGTTTATGGAACTTATATTATTTGGAATAATTATTAAGAAAATAATTAATAAAGTTAATAATGATGGATTAATATTCTTAGTAATAATGACAAGTTTTTATGTTATTAATTTATATATTTGTAATGATTTCTTTATAAGATTGATTAGTTAAATAAGCTTCAAGAAAATATCTTGGAGTTTTTTGTTTACATAAACGGTAAGTGTAGGTAAGGTGTAATAGAGTCCTGTATGCCTTTAAATATAAGTTTAAATGTTGAAATTTTTTTGATGAGTTAATAACTTAAAATGTGGCATATATTGTTAAAATGTTTATTATTTTTACTATTTTTTTTATTTAAAATTATAAAAAAGAAATCGTAATAAATTGACAATATTATAAGAAAATTACTCTGTGCTGTAATAAAATTTAAAAAATATATATAAATTGCTCCATACTGTAATAAATTAACAAAAATATGTAAACTTTAAATTAAATTAATAAATATTTATTTTAATTTAATCATATTTTAATTTTTAAGTTGTATTTATAAAAAAAGTATTGTATAATTATATTAACATATAAGCTTATTAGTTAATACAGAGGTGATTAAATGAAAAAAGATTCTTTAGGTAGATTTATTGTAAATGCAAGAACTAAGAAAAGCATATCATCACGACAGTTGGCGATAAGTAGTGAAGTGTCAGCAGCTTATATGAATGATATTGAAAAAGGAAAGAGAGTCCCTACTTTTGATGTGTTAAAAAAAATCGGTTCAGCACTTGAGTTAAATGATGAGAACATGTATAAATTGTTAGATTTGGCAGCTAAAAGTAGTAATAATAGAGTACCATATGACATAATAGAATATATTATGCAAAATGATTCTTTAAGAAGATGTATTAGAGAAAAGATTAAAAACAACGATTATTCAGGATGGGAAAGAGCACTTGAAAATTGTGGGAGGGAGGATATAACATGAAAAAATATACTGTAGTAGATTTATTTTGTGGAGCTGGTGGGTTATCCAAAGGATTTTTAGATGCAGGATTTAATGTAGTTTTAGGTGTTGACTTTGATGAACCTGCTTTAAGAACTTTTGAAGCCAATCATGGTAGTGCTAAAGCATTGAAGTTGGATTTGTTTAATCATGATAATATTTTTGAAATAAAAAAATATCTAGAAGATAATAAAATACAATTGGATGTTTTAGTTGGAGGTCCTCCTTGTCAAGGATTTTCACTTGCTGGAAAAAGAGAGGAAAATGATGAAAGAAATGTTTTATACTCTGCTATGGTTAAAACAGCAAAAGAATTGAAACCTAAAATAGTAGTTTTAGAAAATGTTCCAGGAATGCTAAAACTATATGATGGCAAAGGTGCAAAACGTATTATAAATGATTTCACGGAGCTTGGCTATAAAATGTCAGCAGAAATTTTATATGCTCCGAATTTTGGAGTTCCTCAAATTAGAAAAAGAGTAGTTTTTGTAGGAATTTTAAATGGCAAAAAAGAATTTGAATATCCTACTCCAAAGATTAAACCTGAGAATTATATAACATGTGAAGAGGCTATAAGCGACTTACCAAGTCTAGAAAACGATAATGATTATTCACTAGATAAAATTAGAGAATATATTATGAAACCAACAAATGATTATCAAAAACAAATGAGGAAAAATTCAATTAAGGTTTTTAATCATTTTCCAACTAAACATGCTCAAAAAACTATTGAAAATATTGCTAAAATACCAGATGGTGGTAATTATAAGGATCTTCCTGTTGGAGAGTCGGAAAAATTTAAATACCATGAATCTTTAACGAGATACAATAGTAAAAAGCCATCTTTGACAATTGATACAGGACATAGGACACACTTTCATTATAAATATAATAGAATCCCTTCAGTTAGGGAAAATGCAAGATTACAATCATTTCCGGACGATTTTATATTCTATGGTAGTAAGCAACAACAGTATAAACAAGTTGGTAATGCAGTTCCACCATTATTGGGAAAAGCGGTAGCGGAAAAAATTAAGGAAGTATTAGATAATGAAGAAGTATAATATTATAGATTTATTTTCAGGATGTGGTGGATTATTGGATGGATTTATGCAAACCGGAAAATATAATCCAGTTGCATCTGTGGAATGGGAATTAAAACCAACACAAACATTGGCTAAAAGACTAAAAGAAAAATGGAATATATCAGATGTAGATGAATCAGTAATGAGATTTGATATACAGCGAGTAGACGAATTGTTTAATGGATATGATGACTCAAAATATGGCAAAAATAAGGGATTATTAAAGATAATAGGGAAAAAAAAGATAGATTTCATAATTGGAGGACCACCTTGTCAAGCTTATTCTGTAGCTGGAAGAGTAAGAGAAAAAAACAATATGAAGCAAGACTATAGAAACTACCTATTTGAGTATTATTTACAAATTGTAGAAAAATTACAACCAAAATTATTTGTATTTGAAAATGTTCCTGGAATGTTGTCGGCAATGCCAGATGGTACTCCTATTATAGATTTAATAAGACGAGATATAGAATCTAAGGGATATGAGATTATTGAGGATATAAGAAAATATGCTGTATTAGATGCTAGCGATTTTTCTGTTCCACAAGCAAGAAAAAGAGTGATTCTAATTGGTATGAATAAGGAGTATTTTAAAAATAAAAATATACAAAATGAATTAAAAAAATTTTATACTCAAATTTTACCAAAGTATAAATCAAAAAGAAAAATCAGTGTTAAAGAGGCTATTGGTGATTTGCCAAAATGTATGCCATATTATCGAGACGCAAGACCTTCTCATACAGATCCAGAATGCTCCATAACCTGGCATCATCCTAGGTATCATGGGTTGAGAGATGTTAAGATATTTAAAATGTTAGCAGAAGATATAGAAAAAGGTGAAAACCAGTATACAGATTCTGATATTTTGAAAGAAATATATAATAAGGCAACTGGTAGTAGCACAAATGTTCATAAGTATCATGTTTTAAGAGCAAATGAGCCAAGTACAACTATATTAGCTCATTTACACAAGGATGGCTTAAGATTTATTCACTATGATTCATCTCAAGCAAGATCCATAACCGTTAGAGAAGCAGCCAGATTGCAAAGCTTTGATGACGATTTTGAATTTATCGGTACTCAAGGTGATGCTTATAAAATGATTGGTAATGCAGTGCCTGTAAAATTTGCAAATGCAATAGCTTGTGCTATAATAGAATTAATGAAGGAGGAGTAATATGGCGAGAATTCCAAGGGAGCATTCGACTTTATATTTTGATGCTTTATGTAGAACACAAAAAAAGGAAACAGTATTAAGCTTAATAAAAGCAACTTATTATGCGAAGAAAAATAATGTATCTGTAGATGATGTAAAAAAAGAAATAGCTGAACGATTAAAATGTGGATATGGATTATTTAAAGATAATGTTCGTGGATATGATAATGGAATAGGTAGTTATCAGGGTACTTTAGAACAATTTTCTAGTCAGTATACAATAGGACACGAATTATCTATTTGGAAAAATTCAAGTCTTGAACTAAACGATTTAGCAGTAAAGGTTGCAAAAGATGAAATAACTATTACAAAATATTTTGATATTGTTTTCTTAAATTATTTTCAACCTGTACAAGGTAAAAATATTCATCCATTATATTCAATTTTAAAATATATGAGAGAAAACAAATTAAGTGTTTTCGAAAAAGATATGTTAGGTTTAGCTTTAAATGTACCAACAGAAGATGGTTCGACTAATGCTTTATTTAACATTCTAGGAGATACATCATATTTTGTTTTTGAAAATAGCAAATTGGTCTTTAATGATAACTATGATATTGAAAAGTTGATTGAATGTTGTAATACAAAGTATTTGGGACAAAATGGTTTATTGGATGCAAAGAAAGAACTAAATGATTCAGATTCTTATATAAAATATATAACTTATGAAAATCCAAAACTAAATGATGCAATGAATTTAGATATAGATAAAACTTATATAAATAAATTTAAAAAATATTATGTAGATAATATTGAGAGATTAAAACGAGATCATGATTGGTCGACGGGAAGAAAAGACTTTTTAACTGAATACCCATTAGATAAAATAAACATTCTTCAACTAGATGAATATGCATTAGGAACCGATAATTATGAGAATTCCTTTAGTTATAAGTTAGAATATGGAAAATATAAAAATTTAGGAATAGGTATTGGTGGTGGCACAGCAGCCAAACATGGTATATATCGAAAAAAAGATACAAAAAAATATTATGGAATAAATAATAAAGAAATAGGTAATCCGCAAGAGTATTGGCTTCAATTTAGAACGGAATTATATAGCTATTTAAAAAGTTTAAGTGGTATTAAAGATATGTATAATGCAAAAGATAAATACCCATACTTACAAGGTACTTCAATGGTATTAACAAAATTAGCGTCTATTTATTATCCAGAGTATTTTTTGAATATTTGTTCAAAAGAAAAATTGTTAGTTATAGCAAGCTATTTTTCAATACCAATAAATAAAAATGACTCTTCGGAGAAAATTTCGTTTGAAATAAACAAATTTATTAGACGAATGATCCCTGAAGTGAATCAAAATCATTCATATTATATTGGCGACATGCTATATAAGTTTATTGATTTTATTGATGAAAATAATATTATTGTAGATGAGGACAAAAAAGAAAAACTAGATCCATATAACAAAGAAGATTTCTTAAAAGATGTTTATATTGATGGGGATGATTATGAAAAGTTAAATAATTTATTGAATAAAAAGAAAAATGTTATTTTAGAAGGTGCTCCTGGTGTAGGAAAAACATTTATGGCAAAAAGACTTGCTTATTCAAGAATAGGTTATGAAGATAACTCTAAAATTCTAATGATTCAATTTCATCAGAGCTATTCCTATGAAGATTTTATTGAAGGTATAAGACCGGTTGATGGAAAATTTAAAGTTGTTGACGGAGTGTTTAAGGAATTCTGTTTAAAAGCGCAAAGTGATAAATCGAATAATTATTATTGCATTATAGATGAAATAAACCGAGGTAATATTAGTAAAATCCTTGGTGAACTCATGATGTTAATTGAAACAGATAAAAGAGATAAAGAAAAACTTAAATTACCTTATTCTGGAGATGAATTCTATGTTCCTGAAAATTTATATATTATAGGAATGTTAAATACAGCTGATAGAAGTTTAGCACTAATAGATTATGCATTGAGAAGAAGGTTTTCTTTTTATAAAGTTGTACCTGCTTTTAACAATGAAAAATTTAGGCAATATATTGAGGAATATCTTGATAAAAGATTTGATAGATTAATTGAAGAAATAAAAAAACTTAATATTGCAATTGATGAAGATGATTCGTTGGGAGATGGTTTTGAGATCGGTCACAGTTATTTTTGCCAATTAAATCATGATTATGAAAAAGAATTGGATGATATTGTTGAATATGATATATTACCTATGTTAAAGGAATATTGGTTCGATGATAAAGTAAAATATGAAGAGTGGGAAAAAAAATTAACTGGTGTAATAAATGAATAACAAAGATTATCGAATAAGTAATATTTATTATATGCTAGCCTATGCTTTTAGATTTGATAAACTTATTGAAAAGACTAAAATTTCTGGTGCATTTGAGGAATTTGAAAATATTTACGATTTATTATCATATATGTTATTATCTTTAATTAATAAAATGATAAAAAGGGGTTTTTATAAAGATTATAAACTAACAACTGAAATAACTTCTATAGCAAAAGGTAAAATCAATATTAGTCAAACAATTAAAAGTAATACATTGATTAATCAGAAATTAGTTTGTGATTTTGATGATTTCAGTGAAAATATTTATCTAAATAAGATTATTAAAACTACATTGTTTTACTTAATAAAATCAAATAAAGTAAAGAAAGAACTGAAACAAAAGATAAAAAAAATATATTTGTTTTTTGATGACATTGATATATTGGATAACAGAAAAATTCAGTGGAACCAAATACTTTTAAATAAGTCAAATAAGGAATATAGATATGTTATAAATATTTGCTATCTGATTTTGAATGAATTAATAATTACACAAAGTAATGGCGAAAAAGAGTATAAGGACTTTTTTGAGGATGAAAAATTATCTGTTATATATGAAAGGTTTGTACGAGAATATTATATAAAACATTATCCAAACTTAAAACCAGGTGTAAAAAAAATGAGATGGAATATAGACGAAGGATATTCGATGATTGATTTTATACCTACAATGATTACTGATATAAATTTATATCATAAGAATAAAGTTTTAATTATAGATACAAAATTCTATGCTAATATATTAGGCAAAAGTAGATATGATAAAAAAATTATTAGTAGAGACAATTGGAATCAGCTATTTGCATATATATCTAATGAGGCTTATAAAACTGATGAAATAGTTAGTGGCATGTTGCTATATGCTCAAACTGATGAAGAAATAGCTAATAATAGTACTACATCTGTAATGGGCAACAAGATGTCTATAAGAATTTTGGATTTAAGAAAAGAATTTTATTATATTAGCATTGAATTAAATAAAATTGCAGATAATTTTATTGCTGAGTAGATTTATATTATGTATTAAAAATTCATCGAGGAAGAATTATTTTTTCCTCTTTTTATTATTATAAATTACATAATAATTCTCTCTTTTTTGACATTGACTTCTAATTTATTCACGATATAATGATATATAATATAGCAATGGTTTTAAAATATGATCTATTAGATACTAAAATACTATATTCAGTTTATGAGTATAGTATTTTTTGCAATGAGGAATTGTTATCTAAAATTATAATACAAAAAATGATATGTAATATAAAAATGCATGAAAGTACCCATAATTTAATCATATATTCAGTTAGTTAACATAAAAATTACAATAATTATGATATAATTATATTGAGGTGATAACTATGGCAGTGCCAGAATTTCAAAGTTTTATGTTACCAGTTCTTCAATTATTTAGTGATAATAATATACACACTACAAATGAATGTATGAAGGCTGCAATAGATTGTTTTAAATTGGATGAAAATGACATAAAATTAACTGTTCCTAGTGGGAAACAAACTTTAGTGGCTAATAGAGTTTATTGGTCTTTAACATACTTAAAAAAATCTATGTTATTAGAAACGGAAAGAAGAGGAGCATATAAAATTACTAAAAGAGGTAGACAATTGTTAGAAACAAAACCTAATAGAATTGATAAAAAAATGCTATCTCAATATGAAGAATATCGTGTTTTTAGTAATCAAGAAAATGATACTAATATTGTTAATAATGATAAAGTAGAAGAAATTACTCCGGAAGAAGATATAGATAAAATATATAAAAATATAACTGAACAATTGGCAGATGATTTATTAGAAATAATATCTGATAAAGATCCTTACTACTTTGAAAGATTGGTAATGGATGTTCTTGCTAAAATGGGTTATGGAAATTTTGATGATAATTCTAATACTGTTACTAAAAAATCTGGAGATGAAGGTATAGACGGGATAATAAATCAAGATAAGTTAGGTTTAGATAAAATTTATATTCAAGCAAAAAGGTGGAGAGATAATGTTGGAAGACCACAATTACAAAATTTTGTAGGAGCACTGTCAGCTAAAAATTCAAGTAAAGGAATTTTTATTACTACATCGGATTTTACAAAAGAAGCCAAGGATTATGCTACAAATTTATCGCATACAATTATTTTGATAAATGGAAAGCAATTAGCAAAGCTTATGATTGAATATAATGTAGGAGTTCAAATAAACTACTCTTATGATATCAAAAAAATTGATAATGATTATTTTGAAATGATTTAAAAATTAACTACATTCCACGACCTCGGGGGTGTGGATGAAATATAAATTGTTTAAAATAGTACATAAATATGTTATAATTTTTATAGTTGATTACAATAATGAACATGATAAATTTTCTAGTTTATTATAAATGGAGGAGTTATGAATATAGAATTAAAAGCAAAAGAATTTGCGATAAAGGCGCATAAAGGTCAGGTAAGAAAAAGTGATAAAGAAAAACCAATGATAATACATCCAATAAATGTTGGACAAATATTAAAACAATATGGATTTGATGAAAACGTTGTATCCGCAGGGTATTTACATGATGTTGTAGAAGATACATCATATGAAATAGAAGATATAAAAGATAAGTTTAATGATGATATTGCTTCGCTAGTATATGGTGCGAGTGAACCAGATAAAAGTTTATCTTGGGAAGAAAGAAAAAACATACAATAGAAGAAACTAAAAAATTAGATTTAAGACATAAAGCAGTAATATGTGCGGATAAAATTAGTAATCTTGAAGATTTAAAAATATTATTTGAAATTAAAGGAAAATATGATTTTTCAGCGTTTAAAAGAGGATATGAATCTCAAAAATGGTACTATACTGAAGTTTGTAATAGTTTAATATTTAATGAAGATGAAAATAATCCTATGTTCATAAGATTAAAAGAATTAATAGATGAAATTTTTAATAATAAAGATAACGATGAATATGTAAAAAATATTATATTTAAGGATAATATAGAAGAATATAATAAATTAAGAAAAATACATTATAGAAAAGAAGAAGTATACAAACTAAAAAAAGTTTTATCTGATAATTCTCCATATGTTATTGAATTTACTGGAACACCAAGAACAGGTAAAACAAGTTTAATTAATAATTTAAAAGATTTTTTCAAAAAGAAAGGTTTTGTAGTAGAAATATTAGAAGAATTTACTACATCTGAAAAATACAAAAAAGAAATATATCCAACTTTAAAAGACAAATATAAAAATGTAGTTAATACAGAAATTCCAAAATATGTATTAAAACAATTAGAAGAATCAATTGAGAGAAAACCAGACATTATTATAATTGATAGATCTTTATTTGATAGACTAATTTGGGTTGATAGATTATATTTAAAAAATGGAATGAGTGAAAATGAATATAGTGAATATAAAAAGTTATATATACCTTTAATTAAAAATAAAATTGATATTGTTATTTCAACATATGCGGATAGTCTAACATTATTAAAACGTGATTACAATGCAAATTTATCACTTGAAAAAAGATCATTTCTTAATGAGACAAATTTAAATGAATATAATGAATCATTATTAAATATGAAAAAGTTATCTGAAGAAGAAAACATAAACTTTAACTTATTTGATACAACAAATAAAAATCAAAGAAAGATATCTTTTGAAGTTGTAGATTGTTTATTAAAAGATATGAGACAAAATTTACTAAATAAGGCTTATAAAGAGTTTGATTTTAAATAAAATAAATAAAAACACGATACACAAGTATGCGTTGAACTAAATAATTAATTATACAATAATATTTTAACTGCTAAAAATTATAAAATTATAGTTAATAACAAACTCAAAATACTAAAATATGCATTTAATATAATAGAAATATATATTAAGGATGGTGATGCATATGGGAGAAAAATTTGAATTAGAAGTTTTAACTAGGCTCGCTGTTATTGAAAGTAAAATAGATGATTACAAACTTATAAAAGAAAAGTCAAATGAAGCATACAACTTAGCAAATAGAAACTTAGAAACTATTAACAAAATTGAAGATAGAAATAAATGGTTATGGAGGACATCAGTAGGAGCTTTAATAACAGGTTTGATAGGAATACTTATATTATTTATCAAATTAGGACTCGGAATTAATTAATATATATAAAAAGGTCTAGAAAAACCTAGACTTTTTTGTTATAATATTATTGGATTGCCCAATAGCCAAGTGGTAAGGCGGTAGACTCTGAATCTATTATGCGTTAGTTCGAATCTAACTTGGGCAGCCATGGCCTGTTGGTGAAGTGGCTTAACACACTGCCCTCTCACGGCAGCATTCATGGGTTCGAATCCCATACAGGTCACCAAATTGATAGAAAATTCGGATACTTTCGAGTTTAAATAATAGAGTACTAACAGAAATGTTAGTATTTTTGTTTAAATTAAGTTTTAAGTGATGATTTTAAATTATAAGGATAATTGATTAAATTTTATGGTAAAACTGATATAAGAAAAAATTCTGTTAGGTTTGACTGATTATTTATAAAGGTGTAATGCATGACAAATGATTTAGTTAAAATTAAAATAAATGTTATAGATAATAAAATAGGAATAATGCGGATTAAAGATGTAGATTATATATCACTTACTGATTTAGTGAGATATGTCAATGAATAAGAACCAAAATTTTCAATTAGAAATTTGATGAGAAATAAAAAAGTTATTTCTTATTTAAGAATATGTGAAAGCATTAATAACAAAAATTTTAAAGGGACGTATTCGCTACCTTTAAAGGTAAAGTAGGTAGCAATAAATTTAAGATATCTCCATAAAAATTGATTAAAGTAAAAATGAAGAATATCAAGAAAAAATAGAATGACATGCTAATAGAATCTTGTTGAAAGTAAATTATGTAGTGTATAGTGATGTAGTTAAAAATTATATAATTCCAACATTAGCAGAAGAATAAAAAAGATTTGTATATGCTAAAGAAGTGGATGTATTAAATATAGCACTATTTGGGAAGATTGCTAAAGAATGAAGAAAAAATATTAAATTTTGAAGTAAAAATTTACAATAATTAAAACAATATGATAAAATAATTATGAAAATAAGGATCAAACATTGGAGGTTAAAGATGTACATAGAAAAATATATAAAAGATTTTGATGAAAATATGTATAGATATTATTTGTCTGATTTTGAAAAATTAAAACAATTAGCAGATGCATATGTATCTCAGTATGATAATCCTACTTATGATTGTACAATTGCATTTAAAGAATCGTTAGATCATTATATTTGTCGTGAATTTTCTAAAAATCCAAATATTATAAATACGACTGAATTTAAAAATTATCTTAAGTACATTAAGTATATTTTTGATAAGAGAGTTGGAAATAATAATAGTCAGTTAGAATATAATACAAATGTTGTTTTTCAAAACAGCGAATTAAAGAATACTATTTTATCTTCTTATGACCAAGATAGAAAAAAAATAGAAATAATAATTGATAAAAATTCATTTACTATGGATGAAATAATAAATAAATTAGATAATAATTTAAGTTTAAATCAAAATGAAGTAGATATATTTTCCGATTATTTATATACACGAAGAAATTTAGAAGATAGGGATTATATTAAATTTATTGATTATATTTTGAATAATAAAGATAATTTAAAATCTAGTCCACAAATAATTGCTGCATATATTGCATATTTACCTAAAATATATGGCAATGGTAGTGAATATAGCAGAGCAATCTTATCAAATGGAATTTCAAAATCTAATGATATAAAAACTATTTTACCTAATGAAATTGATATGTATAGAGGAAAAAAGAAACTTAGAAATATTGGTTTTTATTCACATGGAGACCAATATATATCAATGGGTTGGAATTTATTAAAAGATTTAAATTTGTATGGTAATAAATCATTGGATATTTCTAGAACTATGGCAGGAAATGGAAAATATGATACATTAGAAGAGAAAGAAGAAGCAAAAGAGTATAATGATTTATATTGGATAACTATGACAACTTTTCATGAAATGACGCATCAACTTCAAAATAATTCTATGAAGTCAAGAGAATTTAATAGTAGTGGTTTAGCACAATTAATAAAAATAACTAAAATAAATGATACGGATAATACTTTAAACCATGATAGTATTGAATCGGAGATTGAAGCAGATGAAGTTGCTTGGGATAAAATGTATTCATTTATTAATAAATATAAACTAAATAGTAAAAATCTAATTGTAGACAAAAAGGATGTTAAAGAGCAACTACATAAATGTATACAAAATAAAGAATCTGTATTTGCTAGACGTGCAATTCAAACAAAATTTAATTCTAACGAAAGATTTTTTGCTGCTGATATTAAAGAGATAAAATATAATATTGATACAAATGAAGATTATAAAAGTTATTTTAAAAAAATAATAGAATATTATCCGATGATGAGTAAAATATTTGATGAAAGTGGAAATGTTAAAACTACAATTATGTTTGATAATAATTTGACAAGCAAAAATAATACTGGTAATGATGAAAATATTATGTCATGCGAATTATCTGATTATATTTTAAATGAAGAGTATAGTGTATTAAAATCACACTTAATAAATGACACTTTAAGTAAAAATCAAATAACAAATTTAATGATGAATATATACAATACTTATCATTTGGAAAAAAAGTTTATTAATTCATTATCAAAACTTGATTTTTCGCAGTTAAAAGAAACAAAAACAAATTTTAATTATAATAATCAAGAAACATTACAAAAGAAATATTTAGAAAAATTTAAGAATGTTGCTAGTTTAGTTTATAAGGAAAGAGAACTTGTAACAATAATTAATAAAAAATATCCAGAATATAAAATTGAAGAGTTTTCTAATCCTAAATATGCTTGTTGGAACTATCAAGATATGTTTATTCATTTATTTAAAGCTTTTAATGGAAATGTTGAATATGATATGATATCAGATATTTTAACAAAGTATGAAAGCTTTGGGGATCCAATTTTAAGTGAGCTATCATATGTGACTAAAATAAATATTGGATTTACAAATGATAATACTTTAACTGGAAAAAAAAGATAAATGCATTTAAAAATAATTTAATTATTTTATCTTTTGTGATATTATGAATATGGTTAGTAATTTATTGTTATCTATATTCCGCTATGATGTCACCAAATTTTGTATATAGATTTAGCATAACAAGAAGTGCTTTTAAAATATAAAAGCACTTTATTAATAGAAAAGAGGGTAAACTTATGAAAGGTAAAATCAAATATATTGTATTTAGCATTTTAGTAATTTTACTTATTTGTCTTATATATCTTATAGAAAGTGGAAAAATAATTCCATTTGATGATGCAGTATACAGTTTAATTGCGGGAAACATAACAGAAGAAAAAACAAGGTTTTTCCAGTTTATATCTAATATGGCATGTACACAATGTATAGTTCTTTTATGTTTAGCATCCCTAATATTTATAAAAAATATAAAAACGGGTATATTAATTTCTGTAAACTCTATAAATAGTGTGATTATAAACTCGGTATTTAAAAGAATAATAAGAAGAGAAAGACCAATAGTACTTCACTTAATAGAACAAACAGGATTTAGTTTCCCAAGTGGACACGCAATGGCCGCAATGAGTTTTTATGGATTTTTAATTTATTTAATCGCAAAATCAAAATTTAATACTTATACAAAAGTAATATACATATTTTTATTATCTACCATAATCCTTTTAGTAGGTATAAGCAGAATTTATCTTGGAGTACATTATGCGAGTGATATAATTGGTGGATATTTAACATCAATTATCTATATGTTTATTTATATTTTTACTGTGGATAAAATAAAGAAGAAAACCAAAACTGTCTAAAACTGTAAAAAACTTCCTAAATATGGGAAGTTTTTCCTATTATGTGTTATACTAATAACAAAAGGATGTGTTTATATGCTTAGAAAAAATAACAAAAAAGATACTTTAGATATAGAAAAAGTAAATGAAGGTGTTGTTTTACTTAATAAGATGCTTAAAATAATGTTTGTAGCACTTATTGTAGCAGCAATTATGCTTGTAACATATATATTTAAAGAATGGAAAATATTTAAATTTATTGGAGTACTTTTAAATACATTATCTCCATTATTTATAGGTATAATAATTGCGTGGTTATTTAATCCAATTGTAACATTCTTAACAAAGCATAAAATGAATAGAGTAGTCGCAACTATTATTGTTTATACAGTATTCATTGCGTTACTTATTGTATTATGTGTATTTAGCGTTCCAACTTTAACAAAACAAATAAATGATTTTATAGGCATGGTTCCAAGTTTAACAACAAAATTAAGTTCATTTATAGACAAAATATTTGAAATATTTGAACCAGTACTTGATAGTAATGCAGCAGATATAAAAGCAAGTTTATTTAGTACAATTGTTGATTTAGGAAAACAAATAACTGTTGGATTACCATCAAAAGTAATTACAATTGCAACTTCTTTTGTATCAGGTCTTGGAACATTTGTAATTGGATTATTTATTGGACTTTATATGCTGTTTGATTTTGATAATGTTAGTAAAGTATTCTTAAGTATATTACCAGTAAAAGCAAGAGAAGATACTGGTAACTTAATGAATATTGCTAATAAAACTTTATTTAATTACATTCAAGGAATATTAATAACAATGACTTTAATTTTTATAGAAAATTCAATTGGTTTTTCAATCGCAGGATTAAAAGCATCAATTCTTTTTGCATTCTTCTGTGGTGTTACAAATGCTATTCCATATGTTGGGCCATGGATTGGTGGTATTCCAGCTGCTATAGTAGGTTTCACACAAGGAGTGCCAACAGGTATATTTGTAATAATAAGTATTTTAGTATCACAAATGCTTGATAATGTAATATTTACACCACTTATACAAAGTAAAGGGTTAAAGTTACATCCAGTAACAGTTATTATTGCTCTTCTTGTATTTGGAAAATTCTTTGGAATTATTGGTATGATAATTGCAGCTCCATGTGTTGCGATTATTAAAACAATATTTATGTATTTTAACGATAAATATGAATTAATTAAATTAAATGAAGAAATAGAAGAAGAAGTGGAGAAAAAAACAAGTGAGTAGAAAAGAAAAAGTAATAGAAGTATTAAAAGTTTTAGGTTATGGCCTTTTAGTATATTACTTTATTCCATTTTTTGCGTATGGATTTAACGAGTCAGGTGCGAATATTTATGCAAAAATATGTGTACTTTTAGTAAATAATATATATGCATTAATCGCAGGAATGATTATTACTAAAAAATGCGGTTTTAAATGGTACTATTCATTTTTAGTAGCGTTTATATATGTTCCATCAGCATTATTTTATTACAATAATGATACAGTAATATATTCAGTACTTTATATAATAATGTATATAGTAGGAACTTTAATACAATTAAATATAAGAAAAAAATAAACCTTCAATTTATATTGGAGTTTTATTTTGGGAAAAAATATCATATGATTTACTAGGGTGAAGACTATGATAGTAATTGATCCATCAAAAGGTGGAAGAGAAAGTGGAGTAACAGGTAACGGAATAGTTGAAAAAGATTATAACCTTCTTATAAGTGAGTATATATTTAATAGATTAAAAAGTTTAGGTGCTGATGTAAAAATAATTAGAACAACAGATGAATATATAAGTGAAGATGATAGAGCAAATAAAATATTAAATGCATATGGTAATAATTCTAAAGTAGTTGCGCTATCAAATATGCTTGGAAATACCGGAAGTGGAGCAGAAATAATATATGCGCTTAGAAATAATAGTAATCTTGCTTCAGCACTCGCAGAAAATTTAGATGATGCAGGTTTAACAGTAAGTAAATATTATCAAAGAAGAAGTGAAAATGATACAAGTAAAGACTATTATAATATTCAAAAAGATACAGGTTTAATTGAAACAATTATTGTAAACTATGGAAATATAAATAATATAAATGAAGCTACAAATATTAAAAATGAATGGGAAGATTATGCTGAAGCAGTAGTTAAATCACTTGCAAATTATACAAATGTTCCATATTATAAAGAAGGAGAATCACAAGAAATATACACAGTAAAAAAGGGAGATAGTTTATGGAAAATAGCAAATAAATATAATACTACTGTGGAAAAGTTAAAAAGCGCAAATAACCTAAAAACAAATACATTAAGTGTTGGACAAAAACTTGTAATTCCAAGTATAAGTGTAAGTCCAGAAGTAAGTGATACATATATTGTTCAAAAAGGAGATAGTCTTTGGAGTATAGCAAACAAATTTAATATGACTGTATCAGAATTAAAAAACTTAAATAATCTAACAAATAATTTATTAAGTATAGGTCAAGTTTTAAAAATAAAAGATTCATATAGTAATGGAGAAACTACTTATACTGTGCAAAAAGGGGATAGTCTTTGGGTAATCGCAAACAAATATGGTATAACTACTGAAGAATTAAAAAGTTATAATAATTTAACAAGTAATTTATTAAGTATAGGTCAGGTATTAAAGATTCCACAAGGAAAAACAAGTACTGAAAACATATACACAGTAAAAAAAGGAGATAGTTTATGGACTATTGCAAATAGATATAATACTACAGTTGAAAAAATAAAAGTTTTAAATAATTTAACAAGTAATTTATTAAGTATAGGTCAACAGTTAAAAATTCCAAATTAAAATCTTTAATTTTAATATAAAGTATGGTACAATGTACTTGGTGATAGAATGAAGATTATAAAAATAAGTGCTTTATGGTGTCCAGCATGTCTTATTACAAATAAAGCAATTGATAAAATTAAAGAAGAACAAAATATTGAAGTAGAAAATTTAGATTATGATTTTGATGAAGATGAAGTAAAAAAATATAATGTGGGAACAACACTTCCAGTACTTATTTTTATGAATCAAGATAAAGAATTATTCAGATTAATAGGCGAAAAAAATTATGAAGAAATAATGAAAGCAGTAGGTGATGTAAAATGAAAAAAATATTAAAGTTTTTAATCGTATTTGCAGTCTTCTTATTATTGCCAGTAAGTGCGAAAGCAGATGAAAAGGTAATAAATATTCATTTGTTCTATGGAAATGGATGCCCTCATTGTGCCGCAGAAGAAGAATTTTTAAGTGATTATTTAAAAGATAGAACAGATGTTAAATTATATAAATATGAAATTTGGTATGATTCACATAATCAGGAACTATTATCAAAAGTTCAAAAAGAAATGGGAACAACAAATAAAAATGGTGTACCATTTACTGTAATTGGTAAAAAAACAATAGTAGGATATGCAGATGGAGTAACAGATGAACAAATAAAAGATGCGATTAACTATTATTTAAATAATGATTATAGAGATTATGCTGGTGAAATAACAGGAAAAGTTAAAAAAGCTGAAGTAAAAGAAGATATAATAAAAGATGAAAGTAAAACAGAAGATAAAAAGGAAAATAAAATAGAAAAAGCAGATGATACTAAAGATTCTGATCAAACAGATGAAAATGTTACAGTTCCAGTACTTGGGAAAATAAATGCTAAAAAAGTATCACTTCCAATACTTGCTGTAGTACTAGGTTTCGTTGATGGATTTAATCCATGTGCAATGTGGATATTAATTTTCTTAATTACAATGTTATTTAATATGAAAGATAGAAAAAAGATGTGGATACTTGGTTTAACATTTATTTTAACATCAGGAATTGTATATCTAATGTTTATGCTTGCTTGGCTAAATTTAGCAACATTTATAAGTAAAATTGCATTTATAAGATTATTAATCGCAGTAATAGCACTTGTTGTTGGATTAATTAATGTATATAAATATATTGATTCATTAAAGAAAAAAGATGAAGGCTGCGATGTAGTAGATAAAAAAGATAGAAAGAAAATAATGGAAAAAATAATTTCTATAACTCATGAAAAGAAATTTATAATTGCGCTTCTTGGAATTATGGTTTTAGCAGCATCAGTTAATATTATTGAACTTATGTGTTCAATAGGTATTCCACTTTTATTTACACAAATACTTGCGATGAATAATTTAAGTACATTTAGTTATATGATATACATGTTTATATACATATTCTTCTTCTTAATAGATGATATAGTTATATTCGTTATATCAATGGTAACACTTAAAGTAACTGGTTTATCAACTAAATATACAAAATATTCACATTTAGTAGGTGGAATAATTATGCTTATAATTGGTTTATTATTAATTATAAAACCGGAATTATTAATGTTTAATTTTTAAAAGACTATTAGTCTTTTTTTTTATTATTCGAATATATTTTATTGAAAGGGTATATGTATGGATAATAAAATAAAAATTGGTATTCCAAGAGGACTTTATTATTACAAATATAATATATTATGGAAAGAATTTTTTAAAGAATTAGGTTGTGACATAATAGTAAGTCCAGAAACAAATTTTGAAATACTTGAAAATGGTAAAAAATATTCAGCAAGTGAAATGTGTTTATCACTAAAAATTTATATTGGACATGTCTTTTATTTAAAAGATAAAGTAGATTATGTTTTAGTGCCAAGAATTGTATGTGAAAAAATAAATTCAGAATCATGTACAAATTTTATTGCACTATACGATATTATAAATAATACATTTGATGTAAACATTTTAAATTATAATGTTGATGAAAGAAAAAGAAAAACTGAAGAATCAGCATTTATTAAAATGGGTGAAAAATTAGGATTTGGGAAAAATTTTATAGAATCAGCATACCATAAAGCCAAAAAAGAAGAATATAAACAAAATAAAATAAATTATTTAGTTCAGAATAAAAAATTAGAAAGAAATAAAACTAAAATATTACTTGTATCACATTACTATAATACTTTTGATAATTTAATAGGAAAAGAAATGACAAAAATACTTAATGATTTAGATTGTGAAGTTATATACGCATGTGTAGGTAATCCTGATAATGATAAGGATTTATACAAAAAAATAACAAAAACGTTAAGATGGCTTAATAATCAAGAACTTTTAAATTCAGTTATAGAATATGAATCACAAGTAAATGGAATAATTCTTTTTTCATCATTCCCTTGTGGACCAGATTCCTTAGTAAATGAAATGGTTACAAGAAACATAAATATTCCATCTCTTACAATTTTAGCAGATGGACCAATTAATAATGAAGGTACAAATACAAGAATAGAAAGTTTTGTAGATATAATTAAGGGGGAAAAATATGAATAATAAAGTAATTACTTTTCCTCATCTTTCAAATTATGATGTTCCAATTAAATATCTAATAGAAAAATTAACAAATGCAGAAGTAATTCCATCTCCATCCATTACTAAAAAAACAATAGAATTAGGTTCAAAATATAGTCCAGATTATGTTTGTATGCCTTTTAAATATACTTTAGGTAATTATATAGAATCATTAGATAATGGTGCAAATATTTTAATTCAAGCAGGTGGTGGATGTAGATTTGGTTATTATTTTGAACTACAAAAGAAAATACTTGAAGATTTAGGTTATAAATTTGAATTTTATTCGTTATCAGATAATGATGTAAATGGCATTGGTAGTATGTATAATATGCTTAGAAAAATAAATCCAAACCTGAAAAAAATAAAATATTTATATTATCTAGTGCTAACATTTTTAATGATAAACTATATGGATAAAATTGATATGTATATAAGAAAAAATATTGGTTTTGAAATAAAAAAAGGTAGTTTTGAAAGAATAAAAAAAGGAATGTTAAATTCATTTTATAAATCAAATAACATCTTTACTTTAATAAAAAATTATTACAAATATAAAAGAAAATTTACAAATATAAAATTAGATAAACCTAAAAATTGTATAAAGGTAGGAATTATAGGAGAACTATATACATCAATGGAAGAAAATGCAAATTACTTCATTGAAAAAGAATTATCTAACATGAATATAGAAGTAACAAGATATACTAATGTTACATTTTTACTTGTTACAAAAAGATTTAAAGAAAAGTATTATTTATGGAAAGCTAGAAAATACTGTAAATACTCAATGGGTTCAGATGCAATGGAAAATATATCAAGAGCAAAAATATTAATTGATAAAGGATATGATGGAATTATACATATTAAACCATTTGGTTGTACTCCAGAAATTGGTGCGATGAAAGTACTTGAAAAATTATGTACAAATGAAAAAATACCACTTATGTTTTTAACATTCGATACAAATACTAGTGAACTTGGAATAAAAACAAGATTAGAAGCATTTAATGACATGCTTATAATGAGGAGGAATAATGAAAAATAATGCTTATCTAGGTATAGATATAGGCTCAATATCAACTAAAGGAGTAATTATAGATGAACAAAATAATATACTTGCATATGAATATATAATGACAGATGCAAATCCAATAAAAGCATCCAAAGAACTTGTTAGAAGATTATCAACTAAATTTAATTATAATAAATATAAAATTGTAGGTGTAGGTACAACTGGTAGTGCAAGAAGACTTATTGGTGAAATGCTTGGTGCAAATATTATAAAGAATGAAATAACAGCACACGCTGTTGGAACTATTACAATTCATCCTGATGTAAGAACTATTCTTGAAATAGGTGGTCAAGATTCAAAAATAATACTTATTAATAATGGTGTAATAACTGATTATGCAATGAATACTTTATGTGCCGCAGGAACAGGTTCATTTTTATCTAGTCAAGCAAAAAGACTAGGTATTAATATAAATGATTTTGGCAAAATAGCACTTACTTCAAATAATCCAGTAAAAATAGCATCAAGATGTACAGTATTTGCAGAATCTGATCTTGTTCATAAAGCACAAATAGGTTATAGGACAGAAGATATAGTTTCAGGACTATGCAAAGCAGTTGTTAATAATTATTTAGGTAATGTGGCAAAAGGAAAAAAGATATATCCTAAAGTTGTATTTCAAGGTGGTGTTAGTAAAAATATAGGTGTTGTAGAAGCATTTAAAGATGAATTAAAAATGGATATTATTGTAGATGATATTGGTCACTTAATGGGTGCATTTGGTATTGCTATTTTAAGTAAGAAAAAAGAAAAAATAGATAATTTTTCGTTTAATATGGATAATATAAAATTTGAGGCAAAAATAAAAGAATGTTCTAAATGCGCTAACAATTGTGAGGTAGTTAGAATATATAAAGAGGAAAAATTAATCGATTCATGGGGAAATAGGTGCGAAAATGGTTTAAAATAATTAAAAAAGCCTTTACAAAACTAGGGTATATTGTGTTATAATGTTATTAACAATACGAGATATAGTAGCGGGAGATGAAATATTATGACACAAAAATTAGATTATAGTAGAGAAGATGCAATGGAAATATTAAATAATGTTAATTTCTCTGATGAAGAAAAGAGAAGTCAATATGAAGAATATATGAGTGAACTTAAAAAGACAAGAAAGAATGCAATAGTTACAAAATTAAATGACTTAGCAAGAGAAATACCAACAATAACAAAAGATATTTATATATCAGTTTTAAAGAAATATGAAAATGATGATTTATCAATACCTTTTGAAGTTATCGAATCTGAACTTAGTACATTTGAAAAAGATATGAGAAAGAAATATGATGAATATTTAGCATCTCAAAAAGAAGAAGAGGAAGAAATATTACCAGATGTTACTAAGGAAGAAAATGAAGATCTTGAGTCAATGACTTTTGATGATACTATATTTGATGCACCTAAAGTAGAAGAAAAAGAGGATGAAGAAGAATTAAAACCATCATTTTCTCTTACAAGTGAAATGAGTGTATTAAATGAAGAACCAGAACTTTTAGCAAAACCTTTATTCAATGAAGAAGATGATTCTATGGAGGTAATGCCAGAAGAAAATGATTCAGAAAAAGGTAATGCAAGTGCTATAATAATTTCAATAATCGCAGTAATAATTGGTGCAGTTGTAATGTACTCAATAATTAGATTAAACTAAAAGTCAAACAATAAAAAGTTTGATTTTTTTTATGCATAAAAAAAGAAAGTTATTCATCACTTTCTTCGTCTACAACTTCAATTGCGGCAACAGGACAAGAGTCAATTGCATTATTAACATTTTCTTTATTATCATCATTAATATTATCATTATTAACTTTTGCTAGTCCGTCATCATCAAAATCAAAAACATCGCTTTCAATTCCTACGCACATACCACAACCAAGGCATTTATCTTTATTAATTACAACTTTTTTCATAAATATCCTCCCAAATCAATATAATTATACTACATTTTTCGATATTTTATATTAAGTTATTTAAAAAAAATAAAAAATATGTTATTATTTTTATAAAGTAGGTGATTCTATTGAAATCTAGATTAGACAAATATGATAATAAAGAATCTTTTAGCAGAGTAAATAAAAATCAAAACTTATATGATGATATATATTCAAATACTAATTATTCTAATATGGTTGTTATTGACGATTCAAATGAAATAGATATTTCTAAAATTAAAGAAATAATAGATAAGCAAAAAAATGTTAATAAAAGAGTTGATAAAACACCTAATCTAGAAAAAGAATATGATAGTATTGTTCCACCAAAGAATTATGAAAATAAGTTATATGATATAAATGAAGTACTAAAAGAAGCCAAAAGTCAAAGAGACATTATGGAAGATGCAAATGAAAAAAGAAAAATTCAAAATTATAAGTTTAATGAAAATCTTGATGAAGAACTATCAAAAACAAGAAAAGTATATGAAAGTTTAGTCAAAGAAGAAAAAGAACTTTTGAATATAATGAATACATTAACTAATGTTAGTTCTGTTGATCTTGCTAAAGATATGTTTAATGACTTAACAGAAGATAGTGAGAAAACACAACTTATTAAACCAACTGATTTAGCAGATAAAGTAGATGTTAGAAAAGTACCTGATGAAAATACAGAGGAATATAGTACAGATACATTTATGTTTAGTTCAAAAGATTTTGATGATATATCAGATTTAAGAGAAAGTGTTAGAAAAAGTAGTACTTTTATAAAAATATTAATTGTTCTTGTAGTACTTATTGTACTCGCAGGTGCGGGATTTATTGTATATAATTTCTTTATAAAATAGGAAAATTAATTTTTCCTTTTTTTCATATACTTAAATAGGTGATGTACCTTTGAAAAAAATAAGATTAAGATCACATAAAAAAATTAAATTATCTACAAAAATATCTTGTATTATAATTGTATTAATAATATGTACATACTTATTAGTTGATTACTCTGGTAAAAAAGTTATGCCAGTTATTATGAACCAAGCAAAAATTGATTGTAAAAAAATGGCAATAGTTACTATAAAAAATTCTTTAAACGATGATGTTTTATCAGTATTAGATGATGAAATGTATAATGTCATTCAAAATAAAAATGGTGAAATACAGACAATTGACTTTAATCCTGTCATTGTTAATAGATTTTTATCAAAAACTACATCAATTGTAAGTGATAATTTAAGAAAATTAGAAAAAGGCGAGATAGATGATATTTCATTTATTAATTCAGATAATTATGATGTTAAAAACTTAAAAAATGGAGTAATATCAGAAGTTCCAATGGGAATAATAACTAATAATGTACTTTTATCAAATTTAGGCCCTAAAATACCAGTTAAAATAAATTTAATTGGAAATGTTGTAAGTAGTGTTGAAACAAAAGTTAGAAATTATGGGATAAATAGTGCATTAATTGAAATTTATGCAAATGTCGAAGTAACAGAGGAAGTAATAATTCCTTTTCAAACAGAAAGAATAAAAATTACTAATAATGTTCCTATCTCAATTAAGATAATTAATGGAAGTGTTCCAGATTATTATAGTGATGGAAAATTAAATTCAAGTTCTAATATATTGTCATTACCAATTGAAACAGATTAAAAAAATATGTTATAATCTATTATGTAGAATTGGAAGGATAAATATTATGGAAAAAATAGTAATTATAGATGAAAATAAGTATGAAATAATTAAAGAATATAAAAATGGATTTGATAAAGAAGAATTTATTAATAAATGTACTGATTATTTTTATGACTTTGATTATGTTGTTGGAGACTGGGCATATGATAAACTTAGATTAAAAGGATTTTATTCAGATGATAACAAAAAAGCAAAAGATTTTAACAAAATTAGCTCTTTAGATAGGTATTTAAAGGAAAATTGTGCTTATGAATGCAAATATTTTGTTGCTAAAAGGAATAATATGTGATATAATTTCCTTATAGTAAATGAGGTGTTAGAATATGAACAACAAAGTTATGTTTTTTGTAATAAACGAAGAAGGCATTAGAGAAGATGCCCAAATACTTGCTAAATATAAGTTATCAAATGGTAATAATTATATAACTTATACTTATAATGAAATAAATGACAATAATATGATTAAGATTTATTCAACTGGTGTTGTAAAAGAAGAGGATGGATATTCATATAAGGAAATAGTATCATCTGATGAATGGGATGAGATTAAAACTATAATGAAAGATATCGCAAGAGATCCATCTGAACCACTTAGTGATTCATATAAATGTGATCTAAAGTTTGAAGGAGAAGAAGTATCAGTTAGAAGACCAAAAAAACTTCTTGTTTCAAAAAAATTTGCAGATACTCTTGCTAGTAAATACAAAGAAGAATCTGAACCAAAAATTAATACTATTCCAGATTTAAATGTAGAAGCAGCAGTAAATACACCAGCAGAATTTATACTTGGAAGTGAAACAAAAGAATCAAATGAAGATCTATTAAATAAAACTATAGAAATACCAACATTTGAAGAATTACAAGCAAGAAATAAAAATATAGAAAGTGTTATTTTAAATTCTAAACCAGAAAATAATGTAGTACCTTTAGAAGAATTTAAAATGCCAGAAGAAAAAGTAGAAGAAAAGATAGAAGAACCAGAAGCAATTAAAACAAATTATAAAGAAAAATTTAAAGAAGAAGTAGAACCATTACTTTTAAATGTTTATGAAAAACAATTAAAACAAATAGAAGAGTTAGAAGAAGAATTATCTAAAACTAAATTTGATTTGTTTGAAAAACAAAAAGAAACATTATCTTTAAAGAAAGAAAAGGAAGAACTTGAAAATCAAGGAAATGCTTTAAAAGAAGAATTAGATGGTGTTAATAAAAAGATGAATGGAATATTAAGTGTACTTCAAGGAAACAATAAAGATTAGAAGAATTATTTCTAATCTTTTTTTTGGAAATAATTTCCATGTAATAAAATGTATGATTTAGAAAAAATTTCACATTCTATAAATGTATAGGAGGTGAAATACAAATGACAGGTTCAAACAGAAATAAACTAGTTACACCTGGATCAAAAGAAGCTATTGATAGAATGAAATATGAAATAGCTAACGAATTTGGTGTTCAATTAGGAGCTGATGCTACTGCTAGAGCTAACGGTTCAGTAGGTGGTGAAATCACTCGTAGATTAGTACAAATGGGTCAATCACAAATAAGTGGTAACTACAATATGCAAAATAAATAGTTAGTTTCATAACTATATAATATATAAGTCAAACTATACGGTTAAAATGTATAGTTTGATTTTTTTTAAAAAAAATATACAAAAATTTTTATTATGTGTTATAATTATTTTAAAGTATGATGGAGGGAACAAAATGGATAGTAATGTGATAAATAGACTTAAGGAATATTGTATGAAACATCAAGAACTAATGCAAAGTGGTGTTATAAAAGGTATTAATTCTAATACAAATGAAATAGTTCTTGAAAAAAATGGTGTACAAAAAAATGTTTCTATGGATATTTTAGAAAATAATAAGTTTGATTTTGATAAATTTGAAATTATACCAGATATGATTGAAGAGGATGAAGTAGAGACAATAGAAGAAATGGTAGAAGAACCACAAGAAACTATTAATGTTCCTAAAACTATGGCTGAATTAAATGAAGCAATAAAAAATAAAGATGAAAAAGCAATTGATAAAGCACTTGAAGCATTTGCAATAAATGAAAAAACAGGTGTTATTGATATAAATAAAGCAATTAGTATTGTTACAAATAATGCCATAAATGAGGCAATTGATTGTATTATTAATAATAAAGATTTTGATACAGATATGTCAAAATATGATATATCAGGAAGGAAGGTAGTAAAAGATGAATAAGACTGAACAAATTATTGAACAATCATTTAATCTAGTACTTATTCCTACTGAAGCAGCACAAATGAAAGGATCTAATATTACTCCAGAAATGGTTGAAAATGCAAAAAAGAAATATGCTGAAATGTTATATGGTAAACTTGCTTTAAAAGGTTACGATAAAAATGGTAATCCTAAAAAATTAGAACCTGAAAAAAAACATGAACAAAATGAATTAGTTGAAAAGAAAAGTTATGCTCCAACCTTAAAACCAGAGCCAATGCTTCCTATGAAAAAGGCTGGATTTGCGGATGCCTTAATTCTTACAATTATCGTACTTGTTTATGCAGCTATAATAATTAATTTAATATTAAAATTAAAGTAACATATATTTATATATATGTTTTTTTATTTAATAAATTTCAATATATACAATGACTTTTTACTAGAAATTTGATACAATATATATGAGGTGAGAAGATGAAAATATTATCAGTTAATGCAGGCTCATCATCATTAAAATTTCAAATGTATGAAATGCCTGAAGAAACAGTTTTAATATCTGGTGTATTTGAAAGAATAGGACTAGATAATAGTTTTTATACTATAAAAATTAATGGAGAAAAAATTAAGAAAGATGCTACATTATCTTCACATGAAGATGCAGTAAATATATTAATAAAAGAATTATTAGAAAATAAAGTAATTGAATCATTAGATGAAATAAAAGGAGTAGGTCATAGAATAGTACATGGTGCTGATAAGTATTCTAAATCACTTGTACTAAATGAAGAAATATTAGATGATATTTCAAAACTAAATGAACTTGCTCCATTACATAATCCAGCAAATATTTCTGGAGTTCGTGCATTTATGAAAGAAATTCCAAGTGCAATTCAAGTTGGTTGCTTTGATACAGCATTCCATCAAACAATAAAAGAAGAAAGATTTAGATATGCAGTACCAGATGAATGGTATACAAAATATGGAGTTAGAAAATATGGATTCCATGGTATGAGTCATAAATATGTATCAGAAAGAGTTATGCATTTACTTGATAAAGAATTTGCTAATGTAATTGTTTGTCATATAGGTAATGGTGGAAGTATAAGTGCTGTTAGAGATGGTAAATGTGTTGATACAACAATGGGATTTACACCAAATGCAGGAATAGTTATGGGATCTAGAAGTGGTGACATAGACTATGGTATTATTCCATATATTATGAAAAAAACAGGTGAGTCAATTGAAGAAGTTGACAATGATTTAAATAAAAAAAGTGGTATGTTTGGTGTCAGCGGAGTTAGTAGTGACTTTAGAGACATTGATGCAAAAATTGGTGAAGGTCATGAGCAAAGTATTTTAGCACATCACTTATATGTTAATTCAATAGTAGGTTATATCGCTAAATATTTTGTTGAACTTGGCTCTCTTGATGCACTTTGCTTTACCGCAGGTGTTGGAGAAAATGCACCACATATAAGAAGAATGGTAATTGATAGACTTAGTTGTTTAGGTTTAAAAATAGATAAAGAAAAAAATGAAGAAATGAGATTTGGAAAGGAAGGAATCATTTCAATTGATGATTCAATTTGTCCAATATATGTAATACCAACTGATGAAGAAGTTGTAATTGCAAGAGATACATATAAGTTAATATAGTAGAAAAAGGTGAAGTATGAATAAAGCAATATATAAAAAAATAAAAGAAAACGATATAATAATTCTTGCTAGACATATTGGTCCAGATCCTGATGCACTTGGTAGTACAATAGGACTTAAAGACATAATAAAAGCAACATTCCCAAAAAAGGAAGTTTATACTATAGGAGCAGCAGCATCTAAATTTAAATATATTGGTACTGTAGATAAAGTATCTGAAGATATTTTTCCTAAAGCTTTATTAATTGTTTTAGATACACCAGATTTGAAAAGAATAGATGGTGTTAAGGATATAAGTGTATTTAAAGATGTAATAAAAATAGATCATCATCCTGTAGTAGATGAATTTGGAAGCATAAGTTTAGTAAAAGAAGTATCAAGTGCAAGTGAACTTGTAATTGATTTATGTTATAATACAAGACTTAAAATGACTAAATATGCTGCTGAAAGATTATTTATGGGACTTGTATCTGATACAAACAGATTCTTATTTTATTACACTTCACCAAAAACTATGAGTTTAGTTTCAAAATTAATTAATGATACTAAAATAGATTTTACTTCACTTTATGATGATTTATATAGAAGACCACTTTCTGAAATAAGACTTCAAGGATACATGTATCAAAATATAATAGTAACAGATAATGGACTTGGATATTTAAAATTATCTGACGAAGTTATAAGAAGTTTTAATGCTGATCCGGCATCAAGTGGTAATCTTGTTAATAATTTTAATAATATTGATGAAGTACTTGTTTGGGTAACTTTTTCAGAAGATATTAAAATGAATCAAATAAGAGTTAATGCTAGAAGTAGAGGACCAGAAATAAATAAAATTCTTGAAAGATATAATGGTGGTGGACATAAGTTTGCGGCTGGTGCTAGAATTAAAACTTTTGATGAGATAGAACATATTATCAAAGATTTTGATGAAGCATGTAAAGAATATAAAAAAGAAAATAAGTTAAAATAGTTAAAAAGTTGATAGAAATATCAATTTTTTTCTATTTTTTAGGGGAATTTAGGTTATAGACGG
>OGFG01000651.1_pt1 | contig 40451 bp, 38 predicted proteins | sample 1570761 | NCBI WGS metagenome assembly OGFG01 (sample SAMEA2581938, study PRJEB24529) | metagenome | biome: Human gut stool | place: China | collected 2011
ATCTTCTTCAGTAGCTCAGTCGGTTAGAGCATCTGACTGTTAATCAGAGGGTCGTAGGTTCAAGTCCTACCTGAAGAGCGAAAAGTCGGTATATATCATACCGGCTTTTTTTATTTTCTTTTTGTTATTGAATTGTATAAGGGTTGTGAACAAAATAGAAAAGCGATTTGATTCAAAATCAAATCGCTTTTCTATTGTTGTCTCACCAGGATTCGAACCTAGACAGGCAGAACCAAAAACTGCAGTGCTACCATTACACCATGAGACAATCCTATGCTTTGAGTCTATCTCAAAAGCGATGCAAAGATAGTGTAAAGATTTTTATTGACAAAATTCTTTACTTTTTATTTTGCAATAATTAAGAAATAGTTCTTTTTACCTTTTTGTACCAGAATATATTTTCCGTTCAATAGGTCCTTTTCGGATATTTCTTTGTCGAATTGGAGAAGTTTTTCTTTGTTGACAGATACTCCTCCGCCTTGAGTCGTTTTACGCATTTCTCCTTTTGAGGGGAAGACGGCGGCTTTTTCGGTTAAAAGATCGACAGCTTTGATTCCCTGTATGAGCTCGTTTTTAGAGATCTCAAATTGCGGTACGCCTTCAAATACAGCCAAAAGAGTGTCTTCATCGAGTTTTTTCAGTTGTTCCGATGTCGAGTTTCCGAAAAGAATATTCGAGGCTTCTACGGCAGCTTCATAATCTTCTGTAGAATGCACCATTATCGTAATTTCCTTTGCCAACCGTTTTTGTATAGGCCGCAGATGTGGTGCAGCATGTTGTTCTTCGATAAGGGCGTCTATTTCCTCTTTGCTGAGAGCTGTGAATATTTTGATATAACGTTCGGCATCGGCATCGCTTACATTCAGCCAGAATTGGTAAAATTTGTATGGAGATGTATAGCGTGGGTCGAGCCACACGTTTCCGGATTCTGTTTTTCCGAATTTCCCTCCATCGGCTTTAGTAATTAAAGGGCAGGTGAGGGCGAAAGCTTCTCCTCCGGTTGTCCGGCGAATTAATTCTGTTCCGGTAGTGATATTTCCCCATTGGTCAGAACCTCCCATTTGCAACTTGCAATTTTTTGTTTTGTACAAGTAGGTAAAGTCGTATCCTTGTACCAATTGGTATGAGAATTCTGTGAATGACAGTCCGTTGCTTCCCTCTCCGGCAAGACGCCTTTTTACAGAGTCTTTACTCATCATGTAATTGACTGTGATATATTTTCCTACATCCCGGATAAAGTCCAAGAAAGAGAAATTTTTCATCCAATCGTAATTGTTGACCAACTCTGCAGCGTTGGGTGCATCCGACTCGAAATCTAAAAATTTGGAGAGTTGTTTTTTGATCGCTTCTTGATTGTGACGTAATGTTTTTTCATCCAGTAGATTGCGTTCTTGGGACTTCATAGAGGGATCTCCGATCATTCCGGTAGCGCCGCCGACCAGAGCGATAGGCTTGTGTCCGGCTCTTTGGAAATGCTTCAACATCATGACACTTACAAGGTGGCCGATGTGTAAAGAATCTGCAGTCGGGTCTATACCTACGTATGCAGTCGTCATTTCTTTCTGTAATTGTTCTTCTGTACCGGGCATTATATCGTGAATCATGCCCCTCCATTTTAGTTCTTCTACGAAATTCATTTTTTGACTATATTATGATATTTATCTATTGCAATTTGATAATTGTTGCTTCAGGGCAAAGATACATATTAAAAACAAAAAACGGAGTGTATGGCAGAACCAAAAGTTTTATTATGTATTTTTTCTTATCGGGATAAATCGAAAAGTTCGGAAAAGTTTGTACCGATCGATATGATGAGCTCGTTTTCTGGAATCTGCCGTATTTCGGCAATTTGCCGGTAAACGGTTTCGATATCGATATTACTGTCGTCGGTTTCGAGAAATAATCGGTGCAATGGTATTATTCGGGCGGTTTCGGGATTGAACTTGTGTCCGATCGAAATTCTGAAACCGTGTTGAATGAGTTCTGTCGCTAACTGAGGTTTTCCTCTGAATCCATGAATAATCCATTCTTGACGGGCTGCGGTTTCTTTTCGTAATTTTATCAGTTCATTGAAAGCCTTTACGCAATGGATAATCATCGGTTTTTTACTGTTCTCGGCAATTTCTATTTGTTGTTTAAAGATGGTTATTTGAATGTCTATCGGGGTATCGGTCAATTTATCGAGTCCGCATTCTCCGATTGCAAGCAGTTGCGGAGATTCTGCTATTCGGGATAACTGCGATGTCAACGACATCGGGTCTGTCGAGGCTATATGCCAAGGGTGTATGCCTGCGGAGAAATAGACACCCGGATATGCATCGGGGGAGGTAAAGCTATTTTTATAAGGCAGATTGCATATACTTAGTTTTCGATCGGTTGAAAGGGAAAGGTCGTGTGTATGCAGGTTGTAATAAGTCATATCATTATGTTTAAGGTACAGGATCATAACCGCTTCCTCCCCAAGGGTGACAACGGCAAATTCTTTTTATTGCCAACCAGAGGCCTTTGAACGGACCGTGTTTGCGAATGGCTTCGATTGCATATTCCGAACATGTAGGGACAAACCTGCAGGTTTGAGGTTTGAGAGGAGAAATACATGCCCGATAAAAGTAGACGGGTATTAATAGTAGTAAAGATAAAACTCTTTTCATGAATCATTCGGCTTTGGGAGATTTTTTTCGCAAGATTCTTTACATACCTTTTCTTTTAATTTTTGGAGTAAATCTTTTAGCTTTTTCTCCAATGTTTGATAATCGAGAATTTCCCTATCTAAATAAAGGATTGCCATATCCAAAGCTGTTTCTTGACTTTGAAGCGTATCGGTGAGAATATGTTTATTTTTTCGATAAGCTTCTTTTATTCGCCTTCGGATAAGATTTCGCTTTACCGCTCTTTTAAACCTCTTTTTAGGGATACTGACAAACATAGATACAGGAACATTGTCTGTATCGGAGACAGACCGATATACTATCCGGTAGGGATAGACGATGAATGAATTCCCTGATGTAAAAAGGGCATCTATCCGTTTTTTCCCGCAAAGTCGTTCTGCCTGTGTTAATTTGAAGTTTGCCATTCGATACCAATTAGAAAGCGAAAAATATGGTACAAAGATAGCAAAAATAGCTGGATTTAATTAGTAAAGTATCGGTACGGAATTTTTGGATACAAGAATGTTCATTAATGGAATCTGTGCAATATCGATATTGAATGCCATTTTGCGGAGGATATTATGATTTGTCGTGTATTTTAATCGTATTTATATGATATTCAATCTAAATCCTACTTGAATCGCTGCTGCTGTATTGGAGACTTGTAGGGCAGAAAGAATATTTTGCCGGTGTCGGTAAACCGTGTTTGTAGAGATATTCAAAATGTCTGCAATTTGTTTGCTGCTGTGTCCTTTTGCCAATAACGTCAGTACTTCTTTTTCACGTGGGCTTAGTAATAAGTTGTCGTATAACTGATATTCTTTTTGCTGTACTACTTTACCATTCTTATTGTTTACGATTTGTCCTGATGTCAAAGTCGGGGTCTCTATGTAAGGTGTGTATGTGCAAAGTGATAGCCAAATGCTACCGTTAGGCAAACTTTCTAAATAATAAGAACGGTGCAGAACCGGAATCGTATTGCCATTTTGTAATTGAAAGTGAATGAGGCATATCGTGTTATAGTTTTTCCTTTCTCTGATTTCATTTGCACGTTGAAAATGAAAATAACGTAATTCTAAAACGTGTCGTTCGATCAAATCGTCAGCGGGGATGCAGTTGAATATTTCATCTTCAAAAGCAGAGTCGATAATTAGACCGTTTTGAGAGATCCCGATATTTTGACCGAAATTTCCGGCATAAATATAGCTCGTGTTTTTTCGTAAATCTGACAGTACGGCAACCCCGTTGTCTATTTGGACAAATGAGCGGACTTGCATTTTTCTGTTTTCAAGAATTTCATATTCCCATGTTGTTGTCCCAAAATCTTGCTCAGTGAGCAGTGACCTCAATTCTTGTTCCTGATGATTTGACATAAATTGGTTAATTTTGACTATTGTCTTGTCGAAATAGAGTGACTAATTTTGCTGTACAAAAATACTTATAAAACAGATGAAATTATGAATAAAACATTTATTTATTGGACTTTATTAGGTATAAGTTTGTGCGTGAGCAGTTGTGAATCGCACCATAATCCTCAAAAAACTACAGACAAGGATAGTTTATCTACGATTGATCAAATTGATGAATTGAAAGGAACAGATTGTGATATTAAATTGGGTAATGTCATCTTTACTAAAGCTGTGAACGGTGCTGATACTTTGGTTCGGATTAAAGATAATGGAATATTGGAGTTCAGGTGCGGAGGGAAGAGAGACTTTTTTTGCGATCCGAATGACGGAAAGTTGTCTAATAAGACCGCTCCGCTTTTGTTGACAAAAGTCAATAATTCGCGACCTTTTACTTTTACGGCTAAAGTTTCACCTCAATTTACTGCTACGGACACTTATAATGCTGCGGATTTGTTTGTTTTTGTTAATGACACGATATGGCAGAAGTTTGCATTCGAACAAGATGAGCGAGGTAAACACCGGATTGTCACTGTGCGTACGAGAGGAACCTCGGATGATAATAATCATGAAGAAATAGCCGGCTCTTCGGTTTATTTGAAAATATCTTCTGATACACATACTATAGCCAGCTATTATTCGACAGATAAGAAGACATGGCAGTTGGCTCGTTTGTATAAAAACGATTATCCTCAAGAGTTGTGGGTAGGTATTTGTAATCAATGTCCGCAAGGAGAGGGGAGTGTCAGTTTTTTTGAGGATATTTCTTTAGAACAAAGCAGTGTGAGCGATTTTCGGTTGGGAAATTGATTTGTATCTACTCGAAAAAACGCCTCCCTCTTTAATCCTTAATGAATAAAGAGGGAGGCATTTTATTTTATAACATATTTTCATTTTAAGTTTGTTCGTTCACAGGATAGCCGGTTTTTGCAAACTCAAAAAGAATGGGGTGTATTATTTCTTAGACGATTTGTTTTGTTCTTTAAAGAAAAGTTCCAATGCGGCTGTCATCGACGGGGCTTCCGGACGAGGAGCTTCGATATCGAGTCTGAGTCCGGCATCCCTTACCGCTTTTGCCGTTGTCGGTCCGAAGCATCCGATTTTGATATCTTGCTGCTCGAAATTCGGGAAGTTTTTCAGTAATGAATTGATTCCTGAAGGGCTAAAGAAAATCAGCATGTCATAATCGAATTTTTCTTCGGGGGCAAAATCGTTACTTACCGTACGGTACATTACCGCTTTTGTGTAATCGATTTTGTTTTTGTCAAGTAACGGATATTCGCCGTTATTGACATCTGATACCGGAAAAAGGAATTTTTCATCGGAATGTTTTATTAAGGCAGGAACAAGATCGTCCAGTTTCCCTGTATTTCCGAAAAAGATTTTTCTTTTTCGGTAGACGATATATTTTTGCAGATAGAGAGCTACCGATTCGGTCACACAGAAATATTTCATCGTTTCCGGAATCGTTACCCGCAATCCTTCACACAACTTGAAAAAATGATCAATTGCTGTTCTTGCCGTGAAAATAATAGCTGTGTAATCCAGAATAGAAATTTTTTGTTGTCTGAATTCTTTTGGGGTTATTTCTTCTACCTTAATGAAAGGACGAAACTCAATATTTACACCGTACTTTTCTGCAATGTCGAAATACGGAGATTTCTCAGAAGCTGGCTTTGGCTGAGAAACGAGTACTTTCTTGACTTTCAAAATGTTAGTATTTTAAATTCTACAAATTGGTAAATCAAAATCACACCTTTGTAAATTAGAAATAAAGGCATGATTTCAAGGGCGCAAAGGTACAAAATAAAGTACAGAATTCCATAAACATCTCTCAAAAAAATCTTAATCCCTTTATAAATAAAAATAATTCGGGATAAAATGTAAGATATTGTAACTAATAAAAGCCCGATATTCAGAAAACCAGAGAGATAGATCATGCAGAAAATAATCGGGAATAAGATTATTCCTAATAATAAGTTGATAGATGCGTGATTGTCTATCCATTGTTTTGTGATGCCCGATTCTGTGAAAATAGAACCTAAAATGCGATATGCCGATTGTTGAAAATTGTAGTATAAGGTGGCTAAAACTGCAGCACAAAGTATTTCTTTGAAATATCCGATGTAGGTTAATTCAGGTTTTAGATAATGAATTAAAAATGTAAGAGCAATCCCTTCCATTACAAAAGTTTGAGCAAGTAAAATGAATCGTAACCGTGATTCGATAATCGTAGAATTATCTGCCATATCGGTACGGTTTCGATTGTTTTTTGATGCGGAAAAAGGCTGTGAAAAGAGCTTTATTCCTCGTCGAAAGGATGTTGCTACCAAAATGAAACAACAGAGTAAAATCAAAAATATTCCATCATTTTGAGAAGGATTTTCGATCTTTGGTATTCCTTCGAAACCTTCGGGAATGACAAGTGCGGCTTCTTTGTAATCGGTTAAAGGATTGTCGATCGGAGCATGGCAATATGCCGACAAACTTTCTGCGTATTGTGGCGTGAACTTGACGGAATCTTTTTTATAGTGTAAGTCCCATTCGGGATGTGTGGTCCGTAATGAATCGGAAATAATTCTGTTACTGTCGGACAGGATGGGAGAGAGGGTGTCCGTTGTTATTACAGGGGCGATATGTATGCTGTCACTTGGCATTTATGCTGTTATATGGCTGCAAATTTACGTACGCTTCCATTCCAGTCGGGTGCAGAGTACAGAGCATCTATTGCATCTTGGGGAGTGGTAACTACCACCCACATTCTCGTATGCTCCGTACGCATGAAATTTTGTTCAACGGCTTTTTCCAGTAGAGCGAGTAACGGATCGTAGTAACCAGCCGTGTTAAGGATTACTATCGGATTGAGGTATAATCCTAATTGTTTCCAAGTGATGATCTCCAATAACTCCTCCAATGTTCCGCATCCTCCGGGTAATGCTATGACAGCATCGGACAAGGATGCCATACGTGCTTTTCGCTCATGCATAGAATTTGTAATTTCTATGTCTTGTAAACGTTCGTAGTGCCATCCTTCTTCGTACATAAAGCGGGGAATGATGCCGGTTACTTTTCCTCCGGCATCTAATACACTGTCTGCAATCGTTCCCATGAGACCTTGATTCCCTGCTCCGTATATGCAACGCAAATTATTCCGGGCAATAAGTTTTCCTAATTGCTTTGCCGCTTCGAAGTAGATAGCATCCACTTTTGAGCTTGAGGCACAATATACGCAAACTGATTGTATATTTCTCATTTGAATCGAATGTCCTTATACATTAAACCGGAAGTGCATGATATCTCCGTCTTGCACGATATAATCTTTTCCTTCTACATTCATTTTTCCGGCTTCTTTACAGGCTGTTTCAGATCCGTATTGGATATAGTCGTCATATTTGATGACTTCTGCCCGGATAAAACCTTTTTCGAAATCGGTGTGAATGATACCTGCGCATTGAGGAGCTTTACTGCCTTTAAGGTAGGTCCATGCCCGAACTTCCTGTACCCCGGCGGTAAAATATGTTTCGAGGTTTAGAAGGCTGTATGCTGCACGAATCAGTCGGGAGACTCCCGATTCTTTCAATCCGATTTCTTCCAGAAACATTTGCCGTTCTTCGTATGTTTCGAATTCTGCAATTTCAGATTCTATTTTGGCAGCAACTATCAATATTTCGGCATCTTCATCTTTTACCGCTTCCCGTACTTGTTCTACATATTTGTTCCCGTTTAAAGCGCTCTTTTCGTCAACGTTGCAAATATACATAACCGGCTTACTGGTAAGGAGAAATAACTCCCGAGCTATTTTCTGTTCGTCTTTAGTTTCGAAACTGACGGTACGGGCAGACTTTCCTTGTTCCAGAGCTTCTTTATACTTGCTTAATACATCGTATGCAAGCTTTGCGTTTTTGTCACCTCCTGTTTGTGCTTGTTTCTGAACCTTAGAGATGCGGCTCTCTATCGTCTCCAGATCTTTCAATTGCAGTTCATAGTCGATGATTTCTTTGTCGCGTACGGGATCGACAGAACCGTCTACATGAGTTATGTTGTCATCATCAAAACAGCGTAATACATGTAAAATTGCATCTGTTTCGCGTATATTGGCAAGAAATTTGTTTCCTAATCCTTCTCCTTTACTAGCTCCTTTTACTAATCCGGCAATATCCACGATTTCTACCGTAGTAGGAACTATGCGTTGAGGATGAACGAGTTCTGCTAATTTATTGAGGCGTTCATCCGGGACGGTAATTACTCCGACATTCGGTTCGATCGTACAAAACGGAAAGTTTGCCGATTGGGCTTTTGCATTGGATAGACAATTGAAGAGGGTTGATTTGCCGACATTAGGCAAGCCGACGATGCCACATTGTAATGCCATAGTTTATTTTGTTGAATTATTTTCGAAAATATTGTCTTGTTTGCTGAAACAAATCCGATAAGTTAATACCGAAAATAACAGTCGCTCTTTTAAGCTGCAAAGATAACCATTCTTTTTGGTATATGCGAATAGAAACAGGTTTGTTCGTTCGAAAACGATCTTTTGAGTTCTGTCTTTGGCTTTTTGTTGAACTTGTACCTCTCTCTCTTTGTTATTATCATGATAAAATGTTTATGATTATGGATGATAAATCGCATAAATTTGCCGGTGAGCTTTTGGAGTGGATAAAGTCTATTCTTAGAGATTTGGGTATAGAGACCGGAAGAGTGGATGAAATGGAAGGTATTATATATACAGTTCTGATCGCACTGTTTGCTTGGGCTGTAGCCTGGATATTGCGGTATGTCCTCCATTACGTTTTTCTGAAAATATTAGGGAAAAGTAAAAATGAGATTCTTAGGGTCTTGGTAGATCGGCGGGTCTTTTCCTGTGTAGCGCATGTTTTACCTCCTTTGATTATGCTGTCTTTGTTACCTTTGGTATATGACGATTACAGATCGCTTATCGGATGGGTAGAGCGTTTTTGTTGGATTTATTTGGTAATTGCTTTTTTAGTTTATACCAATACCTTTTTGTCTGCTTTGTGGCGGATATTTTCAAGTTCGGATGCTATGAAGGATCGACCTTTAAAAGGGCTCATACAGTTGGTAAAAGGTATTTTGATAGGCTTAGGGGTTATTATTGTCATTTCTATTTTGGTGCAACGTTCCCCGATGAAGTTGATTACCGGATTGGGGGCTTTTGCTGCAGTATTGATGCTTGTTTTTAAAGATAGTATTTTGGGTTTTGTCGCCGGAGTGCAGCTGGCCCAAAATGATATTGTTCGCAAAGGAGATTGGATCGTGATGCCGGGAGGTATGTTGAACGGTGTCGTTATCGATATAACTTTGAATACTGTAAAAGTTCAAAATTTTGATAATACGATTGTTACTGTTCCTCCTTATTCATTGATTTCGGGAACATTACAGAATTGGAGGGGAATGGCGGAGTCTGGCGGACGCCGGATAATGCGCGATTTTACGATAGATGTGACATCTATCAAAGTTTGTACTCCGGAGTTATTGGAGTCTTTAAAGAGCGTAGATTTCTTAAAATCGTATATTGAGGAGAAACAGGCAGAGCAGGCTGCCGGGAAAGTAGAGAATACTGATAATAGTAATGGCTTGGTAAATGGAACGATAGAAACCAATTTGGGATTATTCAGAGCTTATGTGGCTATGTATTTGCGTAAGCATCCTTTTGTTAATGGGGATTTGACATTGATGACTCGGTTGTTAGAGCCGACCGAGAATGGCATACCTTTTGAAATATACTGTTTCTCTGCGAATAAGAATTGGGTGAGCTATGAGTCTATACAGGCCGAAATTATGGAACATGTGACGGCTGTTGCCGCTCGTTTCGAACTGTGTATTTATCAAAATGCTTCGGGGCATGATTATATTGTTTCTGCCTATATTACTGCCGGTAAAGAGCCTCCGGTCTAAATTTTCTGTATATGTATATATAAGTACGGGAATAAAGTAAAGGTGAAATGTTGGACTATTAACATTTGGTATACAAATTGTTTCTAATTGAATACTTTATATTAGTATGGTTTAGGGCATTATACAGCTTTGTAAATACATGAAAGGGATATTGATGACTAATATGGATTAGAGGATATAATATAATTGAGTTTCGTGATATATCTATATAAAAATAATCCAAAAAGGTTGTAATGCTACAACCTTTTTGGATTATTTTTATATCTTTGTATTGTGCATTGACAATTATAACTCCGTATGAAGTATCTTAATGTAAAGAACGCATTGACAGCATGGCGGAATTTGCAGCCACTGTCTGAGAAAGATAGAGAAAGACTTAGCCGTCGCTTTACTGTAGACTTTAACTACAACAGTAACCATATTGAGGGTAATACATTAACTTATGGCCAGACGGAAATCTTGTTGTTGTTTGGCAAGGTGATTGGAGAAGCGGATGTACGTGATGTGCAGGAAATGACAGCAAGTAACGTGGGTTTACGGATGATGACAGAAGAAGCTACAGTGAAAGGAATACCATTGACTCAGAATTTTATCCGAACATTGCATAAGACTATATTGCGAGAAGATTACACTGTATACCGTAATTTACCAGGTGGAATACAGACAAGCTATGTGATTCATGCCGGACAGTATAAGACACGGCCTAACAGTGTTATTACACGATATGGAGACAGGTTCGAGTATGCCTCACCCGAGGAAACTCCAGGGTTGATGAGAGATTTGGTGGACTGGTATAATGCGGCAGAACAAGAGGGAAACCTTTCTCCGGTAGAGCTGGCAGCACTGTTTCACTATCGTTATATACGCATTCATCCTTTCGAGGACGGTAACGGTCGTATTGCCCGATTGATGGTAAATTACATCTTAACTCGCCACGACTATCCGATGATTGTAGTCCGTAGTCGTAAAAAAAGTGAATACCTGGAAGCTTTGCATCAGGCGGATATTGAAGTTGGACCTGTACCTAGTGATGGAGCCCATGCAGATATAAAGGATATACGTCCTTTCATGAAATATTTCAATGACCTAGTGGCTACAGAAGTGTATAATGATGTGCTGTTTGTAAGCGAGAGGAATGAGAATGTATGGTGGTATGATGGGGAGCGAATTGTTTTCCGGACACCCAATTACACAAAGATTCTGAACGCTATGCGGACACAACCAACGTTGACGCTTGCAGATATGAAAAAAGAAACGGGTATCAGTGTGACGGCTATACAGAAATTATTGGAGCAACTGATTTCCAAGAAGTATGTTGAGCGTGGTGAGAAAAGTGGCAGTTGGAGAGTTTTTGTGACGCAGTAATTATGGTAAATGGATTTTGATTATAGGTGACAATAGAATATTTTTAAATGTTTCCGCATCTGTGTCTATTATAATTAATAATAGATTAAATAAATGTTATTTCCTCCGATACAAAAAATATTATCCGATCATTTTTGCATTTTCTTCCGGTCTGTTTTCCCTTTTTTCTTCGTTAGATAGTCCGCTATCCTCCTCGTAAAAACAGAAAAACATCTTTGAAAGAAACTCTCAAAACTGACCTGAACAAAATTTAGACAGGTTCTTAATCGGTATATTTATTTCTTTATAAACCGAACACTATTTTGTTCTTTTTCCGAGTCGATAAGGATCATTAAATAATTGCCTGTGGGGAGATGAGAAACATCTACAATGGCGCATTGATATAATGGTAAAACAGATATTAGTTTCCCTTCCGAAGAATAAATTCTGGCCTCTTCGAGCTTTCGTTCTGTTCCGATAAAAAGACGGTTACTTGTCGGATTAGGGAAGATGGTTAACGTCTCGTTTTTAAAAGAGGATGCTATTCCTTCTGTAAAATCCAAGGGAATATATTCTCCTGCCAAATGGGCGAGGTAAGCTTCTAATGCTGTATATCCGCTGTCGGTGATTTTATTTCGATCTGAAGGATCTTCAGGGTTCAGTCCGTTTTCAGTTTCCCATATATCATCCATTCCATCGTTGTCATTGTCTGTTATATTACCATAGGTGCTATATTCGGGATATCCTCCGACGGCAGCCGGGTCGTCAATAATTCCTAATGTTTTTTGGTAATAACGACTTGTTTTGGTTTCCGATTCGAATTCTGATGTCCCATATCCTGATGCCGTTCCGTTTTCAGTTTCATCTATAATACGTCTATCTACCTCGTCTAAGGGATGAGCTCCGGCTTTTGCCAATACACTCTTAAAGGCATCGGAAGCTGTTTCTGTTTTTATTTGGTAAGGAGTTTTTATTTCAAATGGTGTTTCTACAATGACTTGTTCCTGAAGGTCTGTCGGGTAGGCGCTTTTATCGATTCCTAAGGCATTATCGGTCGTGAAACTATCATTTCCTTCCATTATATTTCCAGAGGCATACCATTGACCTACTTTACGATACGAATCCCCTCCGTAAGAGGCTTGTGCAAAATAAGATTTGCTTTTTGCAGGACGTGCAAGCCCCGGTTTATAATAGTTGCCTACCATGTTGATTTCGTTCTTTTCACCTTTTGTTATGTCTCCTCCGTAACAAGAATTTGCTTTTCCCCAGTTATAGATGACATTGTTGACATAGTCTGTAAGAATTTTGTAATCGTTTGTTTCGCGATCGTCTCGTGCGCCGTTAAAACGCGGCATGCGATTATGGCAGTGGGCGAGCAGATTATGATGGTAAGAAGAGAAGTCCCCTCCCCATTGGGTGGCATAACTGCGAGAACCTTTGATATGTCCTGCCGAATATAGACCTTCGTGTATAATGCACCATTGTACCGTAGTGCGTTTATTATCGTACATTGTCATATTTTCTTCACACGACCATCCGAAAGTGCAGTGATCTACAATGACATCTTCGCAGTTCTCAATCCCGATTGATCCTCCGTCGGTATGTGTACCGTCATCTTTCAGTCCTATTCGAAAACGAAGGTGACGTATGATGACGTTTTTTGATCCTCCGAGATTGACTTTTGCTCCTCGTATACAGATACCGTCTCCGGGTGCAGTTTGCCCGGCTAAAGTATAACCGTTTCGAGCACACTTCAGCTCTTCTTTTAATTTTATGATTCCTGAAGTTCTGAAAATAACGGTGATAGGTTCTTCCGGATGTTGAGAGAGTGCCCATCGAAGAGAGCCTTCTATCGGTGTTTCTCCTGTAGCATAATCCTCGGTTGTCGTGACGAAAACTACTTGCCCTCCGCGTCCTCCGGTTGCAAATTTTCCGAATCCTTCTGCTGAGGTGAAAGCTGGTACTTGAGCTTTTGATGAGATTGCAAAGATGAATGTCAGGACAATAATACTTGCTTTGATTATATGTTTTCGATCTTTCATGATATAGGAAATTTATAAGTTTATTTTATGTTGCAAAAATACCGGTAATGCCGGAGGATAATGTGTACTTTTTGTTATTGTTGGAGGATTTTTTGCCTACTCTTTGTAATGATATTTTTATGATGATAAATACCGATTTTTAGGTATTGATATATGCTTATCGGCTTTTTAATTTTGTTCTGTTAAGTCAAATCGAACTTATGCAAGCAGAAAAAGAATATGTGAGGAAAAATATATTGGCTGCAGCGACACCGTTGTTTTATGCAAAAGGATATGTAAAAGTTCCTATGCGCAAAATTGCGGAAGCTTCCCATGTGGGGTTGAGTAATATTTATAATTATTATGATAGTAAAGAGGATATTTTTCATGAAATAGTGCGTCCTGTAGTGAATTGTTTTTATGAAATGCTCGACGAACATCATGGGAAGAGGGGTGCGGATATACTGGAAATGTTCACGAATGATTATCTCCGGACTGTTATAGATGAGTATGTTTCTATTGATGTATTTTTTTTATGGAGATCAGAAGCGTTCGGTGTTGCACAATTTAGCAGGGTGCTTTTCAGGGGGAGAAATCTGGTTTGATGTATGTGGGAGTGTGATGTATAGGTTTCACGTGAAACCGGGTTCATAAATTGTAAATATTAATGCAGCTGATTTGAATTTTATAGAAGTATTTTTCTTGGTTTTTCGATCCATAATAATATCTGTTTCGGTAAAGACGATGCCACGGATGAGGAAGTTATCGAAGCTGCTCGGGCTGCTCAGTGTCATGATTTTATTATGCGATTGCCTAAAGGTTATGATACGATGGTCGGATTGTGGAGCAAGGTACTCATGAGGACCTTATGAAAAATGATCGGTTATATGCCCGTTTATGGAATATTCAAATGAAAACTTCTGGTTGGAAATTGTAGAATTCTATAATTATTTTTCTTTTGAGAGAAAATATAAGATATATATGCCGTATTTCTCTTTTTGATGATTTATGATATGTAGGAAAAATTAGCAAGCTGTCTCAAAATATAGGAATGAGACAGCTTGTGTTGTCGTTAATGTGCTTCGAGCCAGTTTTTCCCGATACCGGAATCGGCTATTAAAGGAACTTTTAGTCGGTATGCATTTTCCATTTCCTCTTTTACGATATGCTCAACAATTTCTATTTCGTTTTCGGGGACACTAAAATTGAGTTCGTCATGTACTTGAAGAATCATCCGGGCCTTTAGCCCGTTCTTTTCGAATCGGTCGAAAATGCGGACCATGGCAATCTTTATAATGTCTGCAGCGCTTCCTTGTATAGGAGCATTTATTGCATTTCGTTCGGCATATCCGCGTACGATGCTGTTTTTGGAATTAATGTCGGGTAACATCCGTTTGCGTCCGCTTATCGTTTCTACATACCCTTTTTCTCGGGCTATCTGTATGCTTTTATCCATATATTCTTTTATATGGGGGTATGTCTCGAAATATCCGTTTATCAGTTCTTTGGCTTCAGATCGAGGTATATTGAGCCTGTCTGAAAGTCCGAATACGGAAATTCCGTAGATAATACCGAAGTTGGCGGTCTTCGCTTTTCTACGCATATCGGGCGTTACTTCTTCGATCGGTATTTTGTATATTTTGGCAGCTGTAGCAGCATGAATGTCTTTACCTGAGGTAAAAGCTTCTATCATATTGGGATCTTCGCTGAGATCGGCCATAATGCGCAACTCGATCTGGGAGTAGTCTGCCGAGAAAAACAGACATCGGTCATCGGGGATGAAAGCTCTACGTATTTCCCGTCCTTCATTGTCTCTGATTGGTATATTCTGGAGATTGGGATTACTTGAACTTAATCGTCCTGTGGCAGTTACCGTCTGGTTAAATGAAGTATGTATCTTTCCTGTTTTGGGATTGATAAGTTCGGGCAGAGCATTGACGTACGTGGACAGAAGTTTTTTTACTCCCCGTTGTTCTAATATTTTTCCTACAATAGGATGTTTGGAACGAAGTTTTTCCAAAATTTCTTCGGTCGTAGAATATTGTCCGGTTTTTGTTTTTTTTGCTTTTTCATCGATTTTAAGGCGTTCGAACAAAACTTCTCCTACTTGCCGGGCCGAACTGACATTGAATTCAGTTCCTGCCAATTGATAAATTTCCTGTTCGAGTTGCAGAACTTTTTCGGTAAGCAGAATCGAAGATTGGCGCAAAGCTTCGGTGTCGACTCTGACTCCGGTAAGTTCCATCTCTGCCAATACTCGTATTAACGGCATTTCGATAGAGTAGAAGAGGGGTTCGAGACCTTCTTTTTTTAATTCCTTTTCGAAGACATTTTTTAGTTTTAATGTTATATCTGCATCTTCGGCGGCATACTCACTGATTTTTTCGATCGGCACTTGACGCATTGATAGCTGGTTTTTTCCTTTAGGACCGATAAGTTCTTCAATGTGCACGGTTTTGTATTTAAGATAAACTTCAGCCAGGTAGTCCATGTTATGGCGTTGTTCGGGCTGCAATAAATAATGGGCTACCATTGTGTCGAAGAATTTTCCTTTTACAGTGATTCCATAATTTCTCAATACGATATAGTCGTATTTTATATTTTGACCTATCTTTAGTGAGTTTACGTTTTCTAATGCATTTTTGAATTTATTTACAATTTGATTCGCTTTATCCCGCTCAGTCGGGATCGGGACATAAAATGATTTATTTTCTTGTAATGCAAATGACATTCCTACCAATTCGGCCGATATCGGATCAATTCCGGTAGTTTCTGTGTCAAAAGCAAAATATTCCGCATTTTCTAATTTGGTTATTAGATCAGATATTTTATCCTCATTATCAATTGTTTGATAGTCATGTTCTATGGTTTTTAACTCACTGAGAATCGAATATTTTTCTTCTTCTGTATTCTCGCCCGGAAATATGTCAAAGAGAGAAGCTTGAATAGGTGTTTTTGAAACAGTTGTTTTGTTAACTGTTGTACCAAATACTCGGTCTGCTAAATTTCTAAATTCAAGTTCCTCGAAAATTTCCCGTAATCGGATTTCGTTTATCGCTTCCCGTAATAATTCTTTTTCATTGAAAATTATGGGGACGTCCGTTTTTATCGTTGCCAGAAATTTGGAAAATTCTATTTGTTGTTTGTTTTCTTCTACTTTTTTGCGTAACGCACCCTTCAGCTGATCGGTACAGCAAAGTAAATTTTCGATAGAGCCGAATTCATTGACCAGTTTTATCGCTGTTTTTTCTCCTACGCCGGGACATCCCGGGATATTGTCTGACGCATCGCCCATAAGTCCGAGTATATCGATAACCTGTTCAGGACGTTCGATGGAGAATTTTTGTTTTATTTCTTCAACTCCGCGTACTTCGAAATCTCCTCCTCCGAATTTAGGTTTATAGATAAAAATGTGCGGACTGACCAATTGCCCATAGTCTTTATCGGGGGTCATCATGTACGTATCGAACCCTTCCTTTTCAGCCAGCTTGGCCAATGTGCCGATGACATCATCGGCTTCGAAACCGGGAACTTCTATAATAGGTATATTGTAGGCTTTGATAATTTCTTTTATGATAGGTACGGATTGTCTTATTACCTCCGGAGTTTCTTCTCTCTGTGCTTTATAAAGCTCATATGCTTCGTGCCTGAAAGTCGGACCACTGGGATCGAATCCTACTGCAATATGGGAAGGATTTTCTTTTTTCAGTACGTCTTCCAACGTATTTACAAATCCGAATATAGCGGAGGTATTTACTCCTTTAGAGTTGATTCTCGGATTTTTGATGAATGCGTAATATGAGCGATAGATGAGTGCGTAGGCATCCAGTAAAAATAGCTTTTTTTCTTGCATTTGCAGGCTGTTTTTAATGTACGTTGTTTTTATATCGGGAAAAAATTTCCCTTATTTCCCGGTAAATTTACAATAAATATGGATATTCTTTTGTTTTATTGCTATTTTTGCACATCATTAAAATAATATGGATAAACTATCTATTATACAGCAGCCTATTCTTGATGAATTGGAGATTCTGAACCGGACTTTGGCAGAGACGTTGAATACAAGCAGTCCGATGATGAATACCGTTGTTGATTATTTTCTCGGAACGAAAGGCAAGCAAATACGTCCTATGTTGGTGTTGTTGAGTGCCCGTTTATTTGGGAAAATCAATGCTGTTACTATCGATGCTGCTGCTGCTATAGAACTTTTGCATAATGCCAGTCTTATACACGATGATGTTGTCGATGAATCGAAGCAACGTCGAGGAAAGCCCACGATTAATGGAGTTTGGGATAATCGTATAGCAGTGCTGGTAGGTGATTATTTTGTCTCTTGTGCGTTGAAGCGTTCTATTTCTACCGGGATTATGGAGGTTATTAATACGCTGGGATTTTTAGGTCAGGAATTGGCGAAAGGGGAGATCGACCAGCTTTCGATAGCTCAAGATCATGTTTTGAATGAAGAAGCCTATTTTAATGTAATCCGTCAGAAAACGGCGTCCTTGTTTGTCTCCTGTATGAAAATGGGGGCTTTATCGAATGGTGCATCTTCTGAGGCTATTGAACAATTAATGGTTTTCGGAGAGAAACTGGGGCTTTGTTTTCAGATAAAGGACGATACGTTCGACTATTTTTCGGATGATACTATTGGTAAACCTACCGGAAATGATTTGAGGGAAGGCAAAGTTACTCTACCTTTGATTTTTGCGGTTCGGAATGCTACGGATGTTGAAAGGGATGAGGTAATGACAATTTTGAGGCAAAAAGAATTATCCGCTAAGGATATCGATAAGTTGACCGAATTTGCAAAATCTCATGGAGGGATAGAGTATGCTAAGAAGGTTATGGAGCGTTTACGTACAGAAGGCTATGCGGCTTTGGCTTCTTTTGGCGAAAATCCCGTTGTGACTTCTCTAAAAGCTATTTTAGATTATACGATCGATAGAACAAAATAACTGAAAAATAGGATATTTGAGAGAAATAAAAAGGGATACTTCTATTCGGAAAAGTATCCCTCTCTTTTTTTGTATTTAGAAAAATTTGACCGGGCTTCCGGCTATGGAGCTTAACAAATTGTTCGCTAAACGACTGGCTCCTAAACGGAAATATTTTTTATCCAACCATTTTTCTCCGAGAACTTCGGCGACAATGCAATAATATTTTACGGCATCTTCTGTGGTAGATATTCCTCCGGCCGGTTTGAATCCGATCATTGTGCCGGTTTTATCGTAATATTCTTTGATTGCCTGACACATGGCATAAGCAGCTTCGAGGGTTGCCGCCGGTTCCATTTTTCCTGTTGAGGTTTTAATGAAGTCTGCTCCTGAATAGATCGCCAATATAGAAGCTTTTTTTATGTTTGAGGCTGTTTTCAGCGCTCCGGTTTCAAGAATTACTTTCAGGTGTGCATCTCTGCAAGAGTGTTTGATTTCTTCGATTTCATCGCACATTTCTTCGTATTCTTCCGCTAAAAAGTTCCCGACATTGATCACAATATCTATTTCATCAGCTCCATCGGCAACAGCTAATGCCGTTTCTGCAACTTTTACTTCGGTAAAGGTCTGAGAAGAGGGGAATCCTGCCGAAACGGCAGCGATATTTACATCGGACACTTCCAGATTCATGCGGACTGTTCCTGCCATATTGGGATATACACATATCGCGGCAACGTTATTCATTTCGGGATGTTCATTTTCGAAATCGTTTACCCGTTTTGTAAAATTCGTGATATGTTGTGCTGTGTCGGTCGTGTTGAGGGAAGTCAGATCTATACAGCCGAAAAGGAATTTATAAACATCCGTATTGCTGTATTTCGATAGATTTTCCCGAAGGATCTGTTCTACTTCTTGTTTCACTACATCATCGTTCAGATTGGTGTTGTAGTTTTGAAGAGCTTCGTTGTACTTGTCCATAATTAGTATAGTTTAGGATTATTGATGTGTCTCTCTTTGTCCCGATTTGTTTTTTTCAGGAGATTTTTCTCGAATGCTTCCGTGAGGTTTATTCCTGTTTGATTGGCAAGGCATAGAAGTACCCATAAAACATCGGCCATTTCGTCTCCGAGATCACGTTCTTTATCGCTTTCTTTGAATGATTGATCTCCATATTTACGGGAAATAATACGGGCGACTTCTCCTACCTCTTCTGTAAGAATCGCCATATTGGTGAGTTCACTGAAATATTTTACTCCGAACTCTTTTATCCATTGATCTACAGTGATTTGAGCTTCTTCGATGGTCATGGTTATTCTTTATTTTTAGAGTCTATCCAGATTGTTACAGGTCCGTCGTTGACCAATTCTACTTGCATGTCGGCACCAAATTCTCCTGTCGCTACGGATTTCCCGATTTCTTGTTCTGTGTAGTGACATAAGGCTTTGTACATAGGTATTGCATGCTCGTGTTTTGCCGCTTTGATATATGAGGGACGGTTTCCTTTTTTAGTTGATGCGTGCAAGGTAAATTGGCTTACAATGAGTACCGATCCGTCAATATCCTTTACCGATCGGTTCATAATGCCGTTTTCATCATCGAAAATACGTAAGGATGTCGCTTTTTTTGCCAACCATTCTGCATCTTCTTTTGTGTCGGCTTCTTCAATTCCGACCAAAATCAGCAGGCCTGTATCTATTTTTGATTTTATTTTTCCGCTAATAGTTACGGACGCCTGTTTTACCCGTTGTATTAAGATTCTCATATCGATTTCTTATTGCTCTATTAATACAAAGTTACGAATAAAGTTTTAAGAGCCAGTCTAAATTTTTCGATAAAAAATGCGATCAGGGTATCTTTGCTTTTTCTTTCGGTCTGTTTTTCTGTTTTCATTTGTCAGATTAGGCCGCTATTTCCCTTGTAAAAACAAAAAACTCTCTCGAAAAAATTCCCGAATCAGACTTGATTAATTCTAAAAAAACTGTTCAAAATTTCTTATGTTTATTTTATTCATTAATGTTGAGAGTTGAGATTTTGTATTATTATTTTGGCTTTGGCTTTACCGATTATGCTTGCTATCTCCTCGAAACTCGCTTCTTTAACTCGTTTCATGCTTTTAAATTCTTTCAGGAGGGCAGTCTTTGTTTTATCTCCTATGCCTTTCATATTATCGAATGCAGATGCGATTTGGCGTTTACTTCGTTTGTCTTTATGAAATGTAATGGCAAACCGGTGTACTTCATTTTGTATCTGTTCCAATAGTCTGAAAAGTTGGCTTTGAACCTTTATTCCAATTGCTTTGGGAGGAAACCCGAATAGGAGTTCGGAGGTTCTGTGTCGGTCATTTTTTACTAATCCGGCAATAGGAATTTCAAGGTGCAGTTCATCTTCTATTACTTCTCTGATTATTTCCATTTGACCTTTTCCTCCATCTGCAATGATGAGATCGGGGAGGGGGGCTTCTTCTCGGATTAGGCGCTGGTAACGGCGTCTGACGACCTCTTTCATCGAGGCATAGTCATCCGGTCCTGTAACGGTTTTAATGTTATATTTACGGTATTCCTTTTTTGCCGGTTTACCCATTTTGAATACGACGCATGCAGCAACAGCGTCGCTACCCTGAATATTCGAATTGTCGAAGCATTCGATATGTACAGGAGGTTTATTCATGCAGAGTTCTTTTTGTATCTCTTTAAGCAGCTTCATGCTGCGGTGCTCGGGATTAAGCTTTTCTGTCTGTTTTAGCTTGTCGATTTTGTATTGTTTTACATTTTGCTCCGATATTTCGAGTAGTTTTTTCTTGTCTCCGCGTTGAGGAACGATAAATTCTACATTTTCAAATTCGAGATCGGGTAGAAACGGAACGACTATTTCACGAGACAGACTCTTAAAGCGAGTACGTAACTCTGCGATACCCAGTGCAAGAATATCTTCTTTTGCTTCATCAAGCCTTTTTTTGTATTCGATTGTGAAACTTTGTACGATCGAACCGTTACGGATATGCATGTAATTCACGAACGCGGCATCATCCTCTTCATCGTAAGAAAATATGTCGATGTTATGTATTGTCGTGCTTACAATGACTGATTTTGCCCGGTATTTTTCTAATAAGAGGTATTTCTCTTTTAAGACTTGAGCTTCTTCGAATTTCAGATTTTCCGATAGTTTGCCCATTTCTTGTAACAAGTGTTCGCTTAATTGCTGTATATTGCCGTTAAGAATCTGTTTTACTTGAGAAATATATTCTAAATAGGTCTTTTCCTCTTCAAGGCCTTCACATGCGCCTTTGCAATTTTTGATGTGATATTGGAGGCAAATCTTGAATTTTCCCTGTCGAATGTTTTCCGGAGTAAGGTTATGCGGGCATGTACGTATCGGATAGAGTGTACGAATAAGCTCAAGAACGGTTTTTGCTAAGTGCACATTTGCATACGGGCCATAATATTTAGACCCGTCTTTTATAACTTTTCGGGTTAAGAATACTCTGGGGAAATGCTCATTGCGAACGGTGATCCATGGGTATGTTTTATCATCTTTCAATAAAACATTATAACGGGGTTTGTATTCCTTGATCAGGCTGTTTTCAAGATGTAAGGCATCTTCTTCGGTTTTTACTACGATATATTTTAGATCACGAATATTCCGCACTAAAACATTCGTCTTTACCGAGTCATGAACTTTATTGAAGTAGGAAGATACTCTGCGTTTTAGATTCTTTGCTTTTCCTACATAAATAATTTTGCCCTCTTTATCGAAATATTGGTACACGCCAGGAGTTTCGGGTAGGAGGGCAATTATGCTTTTAATATGTTCGTTTGTCGTTTCTGCCATTTAGTATTTAATGAGAGCTTCGATTTCTACTTCAGGAGGGAAAACATCCCTTCCTTTTAAAAATTCCAGTTCTACGATAAAATTTACATAGACTTTTTTAGGATTAAACCGTTTTACTAATTTGTATGCAGCCAGCATTGTCCCACCGGTTGCCAGCAGATCGTCATGCAATACAATTATGTCTTCTGAATTAAGCGCATCTTTATGTATTTCGATTGTGTCGGTACCATATTCTTTTTCATAGCTTTCACTCCATGTTTCGGCAGGAAGTTTTCCCGGTTTTCTTAATGTAACAAATCCTGCCCCCAAATTGTTGGCTATAATCGGACCCATTATGAATCCTCTGGATTCGATCCCTACAACTTTTGTTATCCCTTTTTCTTTATATAGTTTTGTCAGTTCTTCACTAAGGGCATGTAGACAGTCTTTGTCTTTAAATACTGTTGTGAGATCTCTGAAGATGATCCCTTTTTGTGGAAAGTCTTTTACATCTCTGATCTTTTCTTTAATGTTTTCGATGCTCATGGTTTGTTTTATCTTCTTGTTTTATTGATGTTTATATTGTTTATTTAAAGGGTTTCTTTCTGTTGTTTCACGTGGAACTAAAAGTTATCTTCCGGATAATACCAATAAAATATTGATGTCGCTTGGTGAAATTCCCGGGATTCGAGCAGCCTGAGCGATTGTTTCCGGATCGATTTTGTCGAGCTTTTGTCTTGCTTCAGTCGAAAGTTGTTTTATCGAATTATAGTCGAATTTCCCTTTTATTCGAATATTCTCAAGACGAGATATTTTATCGGCAATCATTTTTTCACGATCGATATATCCTTCATATTTTATTCGAATTTCCGTAGCTTCTATGATTTCATCTTTACGATTCTTGATTTTATCGATTTCTTTATGTAGGGCAGGGATTAGTCCTGCAATTTTAGAAATGGATAATTGAGGCCGTAAAATTAAGTCGATCAGTTTTATTCCTTGTTTTAACGGGGATGTTCCGAGTTGCTCTAAGCCGCTATTTATGTATTGAGGCTTTACGGAATAGTTTTTTGCGAATTCTATAAGATGATTGATATGCTCTTTTTTCTCGATGAGAAGACTGTGCCTTTGGGTAGAAGCTAATCCTAAATTATAAGATTTTTCGGTAAGACGCATATCTGCATCGTCTTGACGAAGTAAAATGCGATATTCGGCTCTGGATGTAAACATTCGGTAAGGTTCATCTACGCCCTTTGTTACCAAATCATCGATTAATACTCCGATATATGCTTCGTTCCGAGCTAAAATGAACGGATTTCCCCCGTGGCAGTTGATATGGGCATTTATTCCTGCAATTATACCTTGTCCTGCAGCTTCTTCATATCCGGTCGTTCCGTTTACCTGTCCGGCAAAGAAAAGATTCTTGATTTTTTTTGTTTCGAGATTATGCAAAAGTTGCGTCGGATCAAAATAATCGTATTCTATCGCATATCCCGGACGATAGATTTGAATGTCTTTAAATGCCGGTATTTTTTGCAGAGCATTCAGTTGAATTTCCAGTGGTAAAGAAGATGAAAATCCGTTCAAATAAAATTCTCGAGTGGTTTCACCTTCCGGTTCTAAAAATAGTTGATGTTCTGTTTTATCGGGGAATGTGACGATTTTTGTCTCGATACTGGGACAATAGCGTGGTCCGATGCTTTTGATTTGTCCGTTAAATAGGGGAGAATCGGGTAGTCCTTGACGGAGTATCCGATGCACTTCTTCGTTCGTATATGTCGCCCAGCAGCTTTGTTGTTTTAATTTGCGCGGCTCAAAATCTAAATATGAAAATTTATGGAAGTCGTTTTCTCCCAGTTGTTCTGTCATTAATTCGAAATGGACGCTTCTCCCGTCTATTCGTACTGGAGTCCCTGTTTTCATTCGCCCGACAGTGATTCCTAATTCAGATAATTGTTCGGTGATTCCGTACGATGCAGGTTCAGAAATTCTACCTCCTCGCAGTTGAGTCTTTCCGATATGTATTAGTCCGTTCATGAAAGTTCCGGAAGTGATAACTACGGATTTTGCTGAAAACTGGACATCCATGTTTGTAAGAACTCCGGTTACCGTATTATTTTTTATGACCAACTCTTTTACCGAATCTTGCCACAGATACAGATTGTCTGTATTTTCGATTATTTCTCTCCATGTGTGGATGAACTTTTCCCGGTCGCTTTGTGCTCGAGGACTCCACATGGCAGGTCCTTTAGAGCGGTTGAGCATCCTGAACTGTATCGCCGTCTTGTCGGTTACGATTCCGGTGTTACCTCCCAGTGCGTCTATTTCCCGCACAATCTGTCCCTTTGCAATACCTCCGATAGCAGGGTTGCAACTCATTTGTGCGATTTTATTCATATCCATTGTAATGAGCAGGGTTTTTGAACCTAAATTTGCGGCTGCACAAGCGGCCTCGCATCCGGCGTGTCCGGCTCCAACAACAATTACGTCGTACTTGAAAGTCATTTTGCTGTATTTGTTTATAAACAGGTCATTTTTTGTCAGACAAAAGAGCAAGAGCTTCGTTTTCTTTTTGAGTCATTATCTCTCTTTCTCCCGGCCCTTTGTCGTTGATTCCACATAAATGTAATATCCCGTGTATTATGATTCTATGCAATTCTTCTTCGTATGATACTTCGAACTCATCGGCATTGCTCTTCACCGTATCGATGCTGATAAATATATCCCCGCTGATACGATTTTTTTCGGTGTAATCGAATGTAATGATGTCTGTGTAATAGTCGTGATCGAGATATTCTCTATTTATTTCTAATATTTTCTCGTCCGAACAAAAAATGTATGAGATATCACCGCATTTTTTGCCGTATATTCCGGCTACATTTTTTATCCAGTCTCCGGTTTCTCTTTTTTTTATTGCCGGAAGCTTTACCCCTTCGGCAAAGAATGTAATAGCCATGTTCCTATTATCTTTGAGATTATAAACGAAATTACAAAGATAGGGCTTTATCCTGTACATAGATGCCTGATAATACGAAAAAACGTTTATTCGGTATCTTGAGAAGCAACTATTTAAAAAAGATATATGCAACAACGATAGCTGCAATGATTCCTACGAGGTCGGCAAAAAGTCCATACCCGGCAGAATAGCGGGTATGGCGGATACCTACGCTTCCGAAGTATACCGCCAGAATATAAAATGTCGTGTCTGTCGATCCTTGTATCGTTGAAGCTACACGGGCGACAAAAGAGTCTGCTCCGTAAGTGTTCATTGCATCAACCATCATTCCCCGAGCACCACTGCCGCTTAACGGTTTCATGAGGGCTGTGGGGAGCGCTCCTACAAAATCAGAATCGATACCGCAAGCATTGATCCCTGCTGTTATTCCGGATATTATGAAGTCCATAGCTCCGGAAGCTCTAAAAATAGCTATGGCGACTAACATCGCTACCAAATAGGGTATGATTGTGACCGCAGTTTTAAATCCTTCTTTTGCGCCTTCTATAAATGCGTCGTATATGTTTATTTTTTTTCGTATTCCTGCAATTATGAAACTGATGATTATGCAAAATAATAGACAATTTGCTCCGAATTGGGAATATAGAGATACTTTTTCTTGAGGAAGTCCGGCAAAAAAGTAAAGTATAGAACCGATTATGGCGGTAAGTCCCAAAATAGAACCCATGATTACCCGATCAAATAAATTTATTTTTTGTTTAAGGCATACTGCGATAAGCCCGGCTAATGTGGAGCAATATGTCGCTATCAATATAGGCAGAAATATGTCCGACGGATTGGCTGCTCCCATTTGAGCCCTGTATACCATTACTCCTAAAGGAACTAAAGTCAGTCCGGTAGTATTTAATACAAGAAACATGATCATCGGATTGCTTGCCGTCTCTTTATCGGGATTTATCTCTTGCATTTCTTTCATTGCTTTCAGCCCGAGGGGTGTTGCTGCATTATCGAGCCCCAGCATATTTGCAGAAACATTCATGAAGATAGATCCGAATGCCGGGTGGTTCTTGGGAAGGTCAGGGAAAAGTCTGCAAAAAAGAGGACTGATAAGTCGGGAGAATAAGGCGATGATACCTCCTCGTTCTCCTATTTTCATTAACCCCAGCCATAAAGATAGAACCCCGGTAAGCCCTAATGATATTTCGAAAGCCGTTTTGGCTGAAGTAAACGAAGAATTCATGATATCGTTCCAGATTGTCAGGTTTCCGAAAAATACAGATTGAATTACTGCAACTCCAAAAGCAATCAGGAAAAAAGAGATCCAGATATAATTTAAGACCATGGGGATAATTTTTACGTGATGTGAACAAATTTATATATTTTGTGCGAATACGGCATATTTGAAGTTAAATAAATTGATGGCAGATTTATTTGAGAAAAAAAATGGTTGTTGCATTTTTGTTATAATATGCTGTTAAATAGGTATTTATTGAAAATTTATCTTCTCCAGAATTGCTTAATTACGGATTTCCCGTATTTCTGTCCGATTTATTTTAAGGAAAATGAGGAATAAAGTTGTATTTTATAAATGTTGTGAAATACAACTGTTTTTAAGAGCTTGTCTAAATTTTCCGATAAGAAAATATTATCAGAACATCTTTGCGGTTTCTTTTGATTTGTTTCCCGGTTTTGATTTTCGAATCAGACTGAGCAAAATTTAAACAGACTCGCAAGAATATAAAAAATAGAAGGCGGAGGCTTTTGTATAGCATTTTTTTATACTTTTGAAAATTCTCATTTCAGGATAAGACTTATGTTTAATCTTGTTCGAAGTGAAATAAAAATGCATTGTCGGGTTTGCTATATCTGAGATAGACAATGTAAGAATTAGACCGTGTTAAGTTTGGGTTTGACGGGTAGTATTATTGTCTGTGTAGAGATAATCTAAAAATTGAAATCATATATGAAGAAAAAAGTCTTGGTAACATATAATATGTTTCGGAGCGGTTATGCAGAGTTAGTCGAGAAGTATGACGTCACTTTTCCTCCGGACGGAGCAGAATCTTTTACTTATGAAGAGGTTTTACGAATGATTCCGGAGTATGACGCATTGCAATCGATGTTTAATTTTCCGGTAGATAAACAGTTGATGGATGCCGGTGTGAAGTTGAAAATAATTTCCAATTATGCAGTGGGATATGACAATATAGATATTCCTTATGCAACGCAGAAAGGCATTCAGGTCACGAATACTCCCGATCCGGTAACAGAGCCTACCGCAGATCAGGCTATGGGATTGCTGTTGGCTGTCAGCCGTCGTATTTCGGAGCTGGACAGGCGTCTTCGAATAGGAGAGGTAAAGGTCGGATTATTGGAGAATCTGGGACATTCTTTGTATGGCGGTACGATCGGTATTATCGGCATGGGACGTATCGGACAAGCGTTAGCCCGACGGGCGATTGCGGCCGGAATGAAGATCGTTTATTGTAATCGTCATCGGGTCGCAGAAACGATAGAGGATAAGTATAAAGCTGTTTATTTGTCTTTAGATGAGTTATTACGAGTTTCCGATGTCGTTTCGGTAAATGCGCCATATACGACGGAGACTTATCATTTGATAGGAGAAAGAGAGCTTTCCCTGATGAAACCGACTTCGATTCTAATTAATACGGCAAGAGGTCCTTTGGTCGATGAAAAAGCTTTAGTTAAAGCGCTACGTGAAAAAGTAATATGGGGAGCCGGATTGGATGTTTTTGAATTCGGGGATTATCCTTCAGAGGAGCTGTTATCGATGGATAATGTCGTTTTGAATCCGCATACCGGGACTCAGACGTTTGAGGTGCGTAATGAAATGGCCGCTTTTGTTTCAAGGAATATTATTCATTTTTTTGAAGGAGGGCCGGTCGCTAAAGTAAATCATATAGATTAAAGGTATATGTCGATAGCAAAAGAGATCCGGGAGAGTTTACTTGTATTTGCCGATCCTGAGAAAGCTTCTGTGTTGCAAGGCTTTTTTAAGACAACAAAAGGTGCATATGGCGAAGGGGATAAGTTTGTCGGGATTCCAGTTCCGAAAACAAGGTCTGTTGCAAAGCAATATGCTTATGTTGCACCGGAGGATGTCCTTCCGTTGTTATCGGATGCCGTTCATGAATGTCGTTTACTGGCTCTTTTGATTTGGGTCGCCCAATTTCCTAAAAGTGACGAACGGCGTCGAAAGCGGATTTTCGATTTGTACTTGTCGAATACCGATAAAATAAACAACTGGGATTTGGTCGATTTGTCTGCTTATCAAATCGTCGGAGAATATTTGAGAGATAAAGATCGTATACCTTTATATCGGTTGGCCGAGAGCGGCTATTTGTGGGAACAACGAATTTCGATAGTGGCGACATGGAAATATATCCGTGAAAAACAATTTGAGGATACCTTATATTTGGCCGATAAGTTGTTGCAACATCCGCATGACCTGATTCAAAAGGCTGTAGGGTGGATGTTGAGGGAAGTCGGAAAACGAGATAAGGCGGTTCTTCTACATTTCTTGAAATCTCGTTATCAAATAATGCCGAGAACTATGCTCCGGTATGCAATTGAGAAATTTTCTCCCGAAGAACGGGCTTTCTATATGAAAAAGGACAGACAAAGGTCTTGATATCGGTGTTTATATCATCGGGTTTGAACTGTATTTAGAATGAAATCATTACTTTTGTATCGTAATCTAAACTTTGTATTCGGGGATGAATCTTGATGGATGCGATTTGCTGACGATATGTGTGCCTACTTGCAATCAAGTGGTCGTTCTTTGTGATATGTTGGAGGATATGATTCCCAAAATAAGTTCGTATCATATTCGCCTTCTTATTATCGATAATTATTCTTCGGATAATACGCAAGGGGTTGTAGCCGGTTATTCTGATCGTTATGAGAATTTGTCTTATATTCGTTTGGATAGACAGTTGGACAATGATGCTCTTTTCGAAATGGCGTTGAAATTACCCCGTACTCCTTATTGTTGGGTTATTCGGGATATTAATCGGTTGAATGGTAGTTATTTATGTTCCGTTATAAATATCTTGCGCAATCAGACCCCCGATTTATATGTTATCGCTTGTAATAAGCGTTCGTTCGGGATACCTTCCCGTGTTTATAACGATGCGAATGCTTTTTTACATGATCTCGGATGGTGTCTGATTTATTCCGGAGCTGTCATTTTTTCTCGTAAGATTATCGATATTGCGGATTTTGAGAAATGTCGAAATCCTTATTTTTTTAGTTTCAATATCGTATTCGAGACGCTTTCCCGATTAGACCGTATCTCGGTATTTTGGAGCGGTTTGGATTTGCTGAGCGAATCACCTCTTTCACGCGATAATTCCCGTAATCCGAGAGGTGTATTTCATATTTATGGAGTTCTTTGGACTAAGACGGTTTTAGCTTTGCCGGATAGTTCTTATTCTAAAAAAGCCAAATTGCGTTGTATAAGAGTATTGGGGAAGAAGAACCATTTATATTCTGCTCATCATCTGAAGCGTCAGCGTGTAGTTGGTTCGCTTACTCCTGAAATATATAAAGAGTGTTATGACTATATCCGGTATTTTGCTCCGGGAAATGAGTTGCGTTTTTTCTTTTATTCGAGATATCCGAATAGACTCAATAAATATTATCGGAGGTATCACCGATATTATAGAAATACGGGATCTCCTTTATTTTGACTATTTTAAAAAATTAAATATACATGAAGGCTGTAATATTAGCAGGTGGGCTCGGTACACGTATCAGTGAAGAGACGGATGTAAAGCCGAAGCCTATGGTAGAAATCGGAGGTATGCCGATTCTTTGGCATATTATGAAATGTTATTCGCATTATGGAATCGATGAGTTTGTCATTTGTCTCGGGTATAAGGGATATGTTATTAAAGAGTTCTTTGTAAATTATTTTATGCACAGAGCGAATATAACGATCGATTTGGGCAATAATACGGTACAAACTTTAAATACGACGAGCGAACCGTGGAAGGTAACTTTGATAGATACCGGTAATGAGACAATGACCGGCGGACGTATCAAGCGTATCAAACCGTATATCGGTGATGAACCTTTTATGCTGACTTATGGTGACGGTGTGTCGGATATAAACATTGCCGATTTATTGAAATTCCATAAGGAAAACGGCCGTTTGTGCACTGTTACTACGGTTCAACCTACTGGACGTTTCGGAGCTGTGACTTTGGGCCCGAATAATGGTGTTGCCTCTTTTGCCGAGAAGCCGAAAGGTGACGGTTTGTGGATCAGTGCCGGATTTTTTGTTTGTCAACCTCAGGTATTCGATTATATCGAAGGCGATATGACTGTATGGGAACGAGAACCGATGGAACGTTTGGCCAGAGAGGGACAGATGAGTGCTTATCGTTATGAAGGATTCTGGAAACCTATGGATACGCTAAAAGATAAGAAGGATCTTAATGAGATGTGGAATAACGGACTTGCAAAATGGAAAATTTGGGAATAGACGAGTTTTGTGATAGATAAGAAAACAGCCCTTTGCTTTTAAAAAGCAAAGGGCTGTTTTCTTGTTTTCTATGGAATTTTTTGGTTATTTAGGTTGAGCTTTTAGCTCTGAAGCCATTATATTGGCTTTAGCAACAGCTTTATGTATGTTATCGAATATATATTCGTCTCCTAATAAGGCCTCGACACCCATTCGTTCCAGCGATGCATGTACGGTGGGGTTTACGCCCGACAAGATGACATGAATGTTTTCTTTACGAGAAGAGTTGATAAATATTTCGAGGTTGTGTATTCCGGTAGAGTCGATGAACGGAACTTTCCTCATACGAATGATACGAACCAACGGTTTATCTCCCAAGATACGCATCTGTTCGTCGAATTTATTGGCAATACCGAAGAAAAACGGCCCGTCGATTTCATATACTTCGACTCCTTTTTCGAGAGAGAGTTGCTCTTCCGACAACGTTTCCGTCTTATTCGCACTTTGATCCAGCTCATTGCGTAATACAGAAATATGGGTGTTTTCCGTCACTCGGCGAAGGAATGAGAGCACAGCGAGCAATAACCCGATCTCGATCGCTATTGTCAGATTGAAAATAACGGTCAATATCAAAGTTACCCACAATACGGCAATATCCGCTTTTTGATTTTTCATCATTGATTTTACGGTCCTCCATTCGCTCATGTTATATGAGACAATAATCAATACCCCGGCTAAGCAAGCCATCGGTATATGAGTGGTAAGAGGAGCGAGAAATAATAATATAAGCAGCAGTACTATCGCATGAATGATTCCGGCAATAGGGGTGACTCCACCGTTATTGATGTTTGTCATCGTACGGGCTATTGCTCCGGTTACGGGGATTCCTCCGAAGATCGGAGAAACGATATTTGCCGCACCTTGTGCGATTAATTCCGTGTTCGAATTATGTCTATCTCCGGTAACTCCGTCCGCCACGGTTGCCGACAGCAATGATTCGATAGCTCCGAGCATCGCTATTGTAAAAGCTGCCGGTAACAGTTGATTGATCGTTTCCATATTGATTTGTAAACCGGCCGGTTGCGGTAAAGAAGAGTCGATCGTAAAACGGTCTCCGATCGTTTCGATTCCGGTAATTCCGAAATGATGTTTCAATACATAAGCAATGATTGTCATAATGATGATGGCGACCAATGACCCGGGAATTTTTTTAGATAATTTCGGGGTTATGATAATCAGTAATATGCTTATAAGTCCTATTCCAAGAGACCAGATGTTCGTTGTTCCGAAACTTTGGAAATAGGCGATCCATTTAGATATGAAATCTGCCGGTACTGATTCCATTGTAAGACCGAACAGATCTTTAATCTGTGTCGTGAAGATCGTTAAAGCAATACCGCTCGTAAAACCGATTACGATAGGATAGGGGATAAATCTGATAATCGTTCCGAGTTTGAATATTCCCATCAGCAATAATATGATTCCCGCCATGGCTGTGGCTATTGCCAGCCCTTCTATTCCGAAAGATTGAATAATTCCGTAAACGATTACGATAAATGCTCCTGTCGGTCCTCCGATTTGCACCGAACTTCCTCCGAGAAAAGAGACGATAAACCCTCCGATAATGGCGGTGATAAGCCCTTGCTGCGGACTTACTCCGGAAGCTATACCGAAAGCTATAGCTAATGGAAGAGCTACGATTCCGACTATAATTCCGGCCATGAGATCGGCCATGAACTTTTCTTTAGAATAATTTTTTAACGCACTGAACAAGCGTGGATGAAAATCTAATTTACTATCCATATCTTTATTTAATCTGTTTAATTTTCAATGATTAGCTTTTATTTTTAAGAGGGGGCAAAGGTAGTTAATTTTCGTCAAAAAATGAAAGAGGGTGCTTTTAAAATAATCCATTTCCTAAAATATTCTCTTTTTGCTGTACCATAAAGGTCCTTGCCCGATAGTTTATGAAGGGAAATAATATAATAAAAACGGGAAGCCTCATTGGCTTTCCCGTTGATTTTTAAATTATTGTGGGTTATTTAAAATTCAGATAGTTTCTTAGTCGCTTTATAATCGCTTTTTATAAGCACGGCGGCGTTTGTGTTGCACGTTTTCAAAATATTGCCATTGAGACTGAACTTTTCCGTTTTCTTCCAATTCAGGATTACTTTCGGCGTATTTGTATCCGTTTTTTATAAATACGGGGATCAGATCAGAGAACAACAATGCATTCGCTCCTGTATTTTGGTAGTCGGGGCGAAGGGCGACAAGAAGAAGATCTACAACATCGTTTTTACCACGAAGAGCTTTTGAAATATGAATAAATCCGAAAGGGAAGAGTTTTCCTCTGGCTTTTTGCAGAGCCTTTGTCATGGATGGAATAGCAATTCCGACGCCGACGAGTTCCTCTTGTTCATTGACAATGAGGGACACGTTTTCGAGCCTTACCATAGGAATGTACATTTTTACATAATAGTCGATCTGTTTTTCAGATAATGCCGAATATCCATATAAGTCGGCGTATGCCTGATTTATAAGTTCGAATATTTTGCGCCCATAATCCTTGACTATTTTTTTTATACTGTTATATTTTAATACTTTCAGTTTATATTTTGCCTGAACGATATCGGATATGCGTTTGTATTTTTCCGGAATCTTTTCGGGTACATATATTTTGAATTCTACCCAATCGTTATCTTTTTCGTATCCGAGTCGGGTAATATGATTTACATAATAAGGATAGTTATAGATAGTGACCATTGTTCCGGGCTGGTCATATCCTTCGATTAGCAGCCCCTCAGGGTCCATATCTGTAAATCCTAATGGCCCTACGATCTCTTCCATACCCTTTTCACGAGCCCATTTTTCGACTGCATCAAATAATGCATCGCTGACTTCTGTGTTGTCTATGAAATCTACGAATCCGAAACGGGCGCTTTTTTTTTCGCTTTTTTCATTTACCTTATGATTGATAATACCGGCGATACGTCCGACCGGTTTTTCTCCATCATAGGCCATGTAATAGACCGATTCACAAAATTCGAATGCCGGGTTTTTGTCCGGGCTTAATGTCCCTACTTCGTCAAAAATAAGAGGAGGAACGGCATACGGATTTTCTTTATAAAGGTCTATATTGAATTGTACATATTTCTTCAGCGCTTTTTTGCCTGAGATTTCACGAATGGTTATCCCCATAGATTCTTGAATTTAGCACTTTTATTAGACGAACTTGATATGGTTATTCTTTTTCACCGTAAGCCAGATCTCCGGCATCCCCTAACCCGGGTACGATATAAGAATGTTCGTTAAGATCCGGATCAATAGCACCGACCCAAACCGTTGTTTTCTCTTCAGGAAAATGAGCGGTAATATATTCGATTGCTTTTTGACTGGCTATTACCGATGCTATATGTATATGTTCCGGTTCACCTTTTGTAAGCAGAGCTCTGTATGAGAGTTCCATAGAACCTCCGGTGGCTAACATGGGATCTGTCAAGATCAGAACTTTCCCATCAATACGCGGAGAGGCAATGTATTCTATGAAAATCTCGAAATTCAGTTTGTCTTTATATTTCCGATATGCCGAGACAAATGCATTTTCGGCCCGGTCGAAATAGTTCAGAAATCCTTGATGATAAGGTATTCCGGCACGTAATATCGTTCCGATTACTATTTTGTCATCGGCAGTGTTTACGCGGGCTGTTCCCAATGGAGTCGTAACCAGTTTTTCGCTATAACGAAAGTCCTTGCTGATTTCATAAGACATAACTTCTCCTATTCTTTCCAGATTTTTTCTGAATCGGAGACGATCTTGCTGGATATGTATATCCCGTATTTCTGCAACAAAACGATTTAGTTCCGAATTCTTTTCTGCAAAATTGACGATCTTCATTTCGTAACTTTTAAAATGGAATGCAAAAATAGATATTTATTGCGAAAAATCAGTGTATTAACTTCTGAAAAACGATATAAGACCCTGTTTCAATTAAATTATATCAGGTTATCTATGGGGTTATTTCTGATCTGTTTTCCCGTTTTTATTTGTCGGATAGTATGCTATTCTCGATGCAGAAACAGGAAATGCCCTCGAAAGAAACTCTTAAATCCGGACCGAGTGAAATTCAGACATGGGAACTAAAAAGAATTAACTTCTCGATCCGGAATAAAAAAATGAGTCAATTAGCGAAAAATTTCTTTAATTAGAGTAACCATGTACCGAAATTATATTACTTTTGCATCGGATTTAGAAGAGAGATAATTAATTATATTCAGTCAATCATTTAATTCAACCAAAAGAAAATGGCAAATTTAGATTTAAGCAAGTACGGTATTACTGGTACTACTGAAATCCTGCACAATCCGTCATACGACGTATTGTTCGCAGAAGAAACCAAACCGGGTTTGGTAGGTTTTGAAAAAGGTCAGGTAACTGAACTGGGTGCTGTGAACGTAATGACAGGTGTTTATACCGGCCGTTCTCCTAAAGATAAATTTTTTGTGAAAGATGCTACCAGCGAAAATACTGTATGGTGGACCTCTGAAGAATACAAAAATGACAATAAACCGGTTAGCGAAGCAGCTTGGAAAGAACTGAAAAATATCGCTGTAAAAGAATTGTCAAACAAAAAATTGTTTGTTGTAGATGCTTTCTGCGGTGCTAACGAAGCGACTCGTCTGAAAGTTCGTTTCATCGTTGAGGTTGCTTGGCAGGCTCACTTTGTGACCAATATGTTTATTCGTCCGACAGCTGAAGAGTTGAAAAACTTCGGAGAACCTGATTTTGTCGTTTACAACGCATCTAAGGCTAAAGTAGAAAATTACAAAGAATTAGGTCTGAACTCTGAGACTGCAGTCGTGTTTAACTTGACTACTAAAGAGCAAGTTATTATCAATACTTGGTATGGCGGTGAAATGAAAAAAGGTATGTTCTCTATCATGAACTATCTGAATCCGTTGCGTGGCATCGCTTCGATGCACTGTTCTGCCAATACCGACAAAGCCGGTAATAGCTCGGCTATTTTCTTCGGATTGTCAGGTACGGGAAAAACGACTTTATCGACAGATCCGAAACGTTTGTTGATCGGAGACGATGAACATGGTTGGGACGATGAAGGCGTATTTAACTATGAAGGCGGATGCTATGCAAAAGTTATCAATCTTGATAAAGAGAGCGAACCGGATATTTATAACGCCATCAAACGTGACGCTTTGCTTGAAAATGTTACTGTCGCTGCCGACGGTAAGATCGATTTTGCAGATAAGAGCGTAACTGAAAATACACGTGTTTCTTATCCGATTTATCACATCGAAAATATCGTAAAACCGGTTTCGAAAGGTCCTCATGCAAAACAAGTAATTTTCTTGTCTGCTGATGCTTTCGGTGTATTGCCTCCGGTATCTATATTGAATGCAGAACAAACTAAATATTACTTCTTGTCCGGATTTACAGCTAAGTTGGCCGGAACAGAACGTGGCATTACCGAACCGACTCCTACATTCTCTGCTTGTTTCGGTGCAGCTTTCTTGTCATTGCACCCGACAAAATATGGAGAAGAATTGGTGAAGAAAATGGAAAAAACCGGTGCTAAGGCTTATTTGGTTAACACAGGTTGGAACGGAACAGGCAAACGTATTTCTATTAAGGATACACGTGGTATTATCGATGCTATTCTCGATGGCTCTATCGATAAAGCTCCGACTAAAGTTATTCCTTATTTCGATTTCGTTGTTCCGACAGAATTACCGGGTGTTGATCCTAAAATTCTTGATCCGCGCGACACTTATGCAAATCCTGCTCAATGGGATGAAAAAGCAAAAGATTTGGCTGCTCGTTTCATTAAGAACTTTGCTAAGTTCGAAGGAAATGCTGCCGGAAAAGCATTGGTTGCTGCCGGACCGAAACTTTAATCTCATTCAGATAAATAATTATTTATCATATTCAAAAAAGGAGATGCTTTCTTTGGCATCTCCTTTTTTTTGTAGCTGGGAGACCGTTTTTTGTTTTAAGTCTTTATCCGAATTTTCCGATAAAAAAGCTATCAAGGTCGTTTTTACGAAGATGATAACGGGTCATCTGACAAGGGAAAACACAAAAATGACCTGATAATATTTTTTGTCGGAAAATTCTGACAGGCTACTTAAACAAACTCTGTAATTCTTTTTTTTTACTTGAGGACTAAGCTCGATCTATTCTCTTGTTATCTTTAAAATCTGTAATCTGCTTAAACAGAGGCCTGTTATTGATATTTATTCCGGTACGGAAGTTTTTTAAGGCAGCCTTCTTTATTTAAGGAAAAAATTCTTTAATCACTTGTTTTGTACGCAATATTCACCTAATTTTGCAATTTGTAAAAATGCGGTAAATCTACATAACATAAATAAATAACTTAAAACTTAGAATCCTATGTGGTTATTCAATTCTTCAATCGGGAGAAAGCTGGTCATGAGTCTGTCCGGGCTTTTCCTCATTTTGTTTTTAACCTTCCACTTAGCAATGAACTTTGTTGCGGTGTTCTCCGGGGAAGCCTACAACATGGTTTGTGAGTTCTTGGGAGCCAATTGGTACGCATTGGTCGGAACTCTTATCTTGGCTTTGGGTTTTGTCGTGCACATCATCTATGCATTCTGGCTTACGATTCAGAATCGTAAAGCCCGGGGGAATGACCGTTATGCTGTGGTTGCCAAACCTAAACAGGTAGAATGGGCATCTCAAAACATGCTGGTGCTGGGTATTATCGTCGTTGTTTTCTTTATTCTGCATCTTGCTCAGTTTTGGTACAAAATGCAGTTTAATGAAATCGCAGGTTTAGATTTGGGCGTTGATCCTCACGATGGCTACCAATTGATTCTGGACACATTCAGCAATCCGTTGTTCGTTATTTTGTATTTGGTGTGGTTCGTTGCTATCTGGTTTCATCTCACTCACGGTTTCTGGAGTGCTATTCAGACGATCGGATGGAATAATAATGTGTGGTTGACTCGTTGGAAAGCGATCTCGAATGTTTATGCAACGATCATTTGTGCAGGTTTTGCTTTTATTGCGATTTATTTCGGTTTTATCGCATAATCGGAAGAGACCTTTTGATAAAGATTTTATATTAATTCAAACGAAAACAAACAAATATGTCTCAAATAGATTCTAAAATCCCTGAAGGTCCGTTGGCCGAAAAGTGGAGTAATTATAAAGCTCACCAAAAACTGGTGAATCCCGCAAATAAGCGTCGTCTGGATGTTATTGTCGTAGGTACCGGTCTTGCCGGAGCTTCGGCTGCCGCCTCATTAGCTGAAATGGGATTTAACGTATTGAATTTCTGCATTCAGGATTCTCCCCGTCGTGCGCATTCAATTGCTGCACAAGGTGGTATTAATGCTGCGAAAAACTATCAGAATGACGGTGATAGCGTGTATCGTCTTTTCTATGATACGATCAAGGGTGGAGACTATCGTGCCCGTGAAGCGAATGTATATCGTCTGGCAGAGGTTTCTAACAATATTATCGATCAGTGTGTAGCTCAGGGAGTACCTTTTGCCCGTGAATATGGCGGTTTGTTAGATAACCGTTCTTTCGGTGGTGCTCAGGTGTCCCGTACATTCTATGCTCGTGGTCAGACCGGTCAACAACTGTTATTGGGTGCATATTCCGCATTGAGCCGTCAGATCGGTAAGGGTAAAGTAAAAATGTTTACCCGTCATGAGATGTTGGACGTCGTGTTGGTAGATGGTCGTGCACGGGGTATCATTACCCGTAATTTGGTAACCGGTAAAATCGAACGTTATGCTGCACATGCTGTTGTCGTTGCAACAGGAGGATATGTAAATACATTCTTCTTGTCGACCAATGCAATGGCTTCTAACGGTTCTGCTGCATGGCAATGTTATAAAAAAGGAGCTTATTTTGCCAATCCTTGTATGGTACAGATCCATCCGACCTGTATTCCGGTGCATGGAGATTTCCAGTCGAAGCTGACTTTGATGTCCGAGTCTTTACGTAATGACGGACGTATTTGGGTACCGAAGAAGATAGAAGATGCGAAAGCTTTGCAGGCCGGGAAGAAACAAGGAAAAGATATTCCGGAAGAAGATCGCGATTATTACTTGGAACGTCGTTACCCTGCATTCGGAAACTTAGTTCCGCGTGACGTTGCTTCACGTGCCGCCAAGGAACGTTGTGATGCCGGTTTCGGTGTAAACAATACCGGATTGGCAGTGTTCCTCGATTTTTCCGATGCTATCAAGCGTTTAGGTAAAGAAGTGGTAAAACAGAAGTACGGTAACTTATTCGATATGTATGAAGAAATTACAGATGAGAACCCGTATGAAACTCCGATGATGATTTATCCGGCATTGCATTATTCAATGGGTGGTTTATGGGTAGATTATGAGTTGCAGACCTCTATTCCGGGCCTATTTGCAATCGGAGAGGCAAACTTCTCAGATCATGGGGCTAACCGTTTGGGAGCTTCTGCTTTGATGCAAGGTCTTGCTGACGGCTATTTTGTATTGCCTTATACAATCCAAAATTATCTTGCCGACCAGATTCAAGTGCCTCGTTTCAGTACCGATCTGCCCGAATTTAAAGAAGCAGAAAAGAATATCGAAGCTCGTATTACCAAATTGATGAGCATAAAAGGAAAAGAATCGGTAGATTCTTTACATAAGCGTTTAGGTCATATAATGTGGGAACATATCGGTATGGCTCGTGATGAAAAAGGTCTGAAAGAGGCAATCGAGATGTTGAAAGATCTGAAGAAAGAGTTCTGGAGTAATGTATTTATTCCGGGTTCGGGCAATGATCAGAACATCGAACTGGAAAAAGCATTGAGACTTGCCGATTTTATCGAAATCGGTACATTGATGGCTCATGATGCTTTGGATCGTGCAGAATCTTGTGGTGGTCACTTCCGTGTAGAACACCAAACTGAAGAGGGTGAGGCATTGCGTCATGATGATAAATTCTCTTATGTTTCTTGCTGGGAATATCAGGGAGAAGATAAAGACCCTGTAATGCTGAAAGAAATGTTGAATTATGAATTTGTCGTTCCTCAAACCCGTAACTATAAAAAGTAATAATCAGTAACAAAGAATTATCATGGACAAAAATATAAATGTAACCCTTAAGGTTTGGCGTCAGAAAGGGCCGAAAGAAAAAGGCCGTTTTGAAACTTACCAACTGAATAATATTTTTCAGGGTGCTTCTTTCTTGGAAATGCTGGATATTCTGAACGAACAGTTGATAAAAGAAGGTAAAGACCCTGTCGTTTTCGATCATGACTGCCGTGAAGGTATTTGCGGTATGTGTTCGTTGTATATCAACGGTCATCCTCATGGTGCTGCGACCGGTGCTACTACTTGTCAGTTATATATGCGCCGTTTTAATGATGGCGATACGATCACCATCGAGCCGTGGCGTTCGGCAGGTTTCCCTATTATCCGTGACCTGATGGTAGATCGTTCGGCTTATGATAAAATCATTCAAGCAGGAGGATTCGTTTCGGTAAATACCGGTGGCGTTCCCGATGCCAATGCGATAGCCATACCTAAAGAAGATGCCGATTTGGCAATGGATGCAGCCGCATGTATCGGTTGCGGAGCTTGTGCGGCCGCATGTAAGAACGGGTCGGCCATGTTGTTCGTTTCGGCTAAAGTAAGCCAGTTGGCGTTACTGCCACAAGGACGGGTCGAAGCTACCCGCCGGGCAAAGGCAATGGTTGCTAAAATGGATGAGCTCGGTTTTGGGAATTGTACCAATACCGGAGCTTGCGAAGCCGAATGTCCTAAAAATATCTCTATTTCGAACATTGCACGTTTGAATCGGGAATTTATCTCGGCTAAGTTAAAAGATTGATAACATCATTGGATTGATTATTTTATGGAGAGGGTGACCCAAAAGTCAATAAGGACTGAACGGGTCACCCTTTTTCATTATCTT
>OGFG01000653.1_pt1 | contig 40337 bp, 31 predicted proteins | sample 1570761 | NCBI WGS metagenome assembly OGFG01 (sample SAMEA2581938, study PRJEB24529) | metagenome | biome: Human gut stool | place: China | collected 2011
ATATTCCTGTTAAAAATCTGTTATGCTCCATGTACCTGCCGGAAGGGGCAGGAGCAATGGAAAAGCTGCCTTACTTAAAAGAACTGGGAATAGATGCTATCGAACTGATGCCTGTACAAGAATTTGCAGGTAATGACAGTTGGGGATACAACACCGGACTATACTTTGCACTGGATGCCTCGTATGGAACTCAAAATGAATATAAAGCTTTTATTGACGCCTGCCATCAGAATGGAATCGCCGTTATTTTCGATGTAGTCTACAACCATACGAACAATGATAATCCGTTTGCCCGTATGTACTGGGATACGTTTAATAACCGCCCTTCCACTAAGAATCCATGGCTGAACGCTGTAACACCGCATCAGAAGTATGTTTTTTCACCGGATGATTTCAATCACACTTCAGAACAAACAAAAGCTTTTGTCAAACGCAACCTGAAATATCTGTTAGATACTTACCACATCGACGGTTTCCGTTTCGATTTCACCAAAGGTTTCACACAGAAACAGACAACAGGTGATGATGATTTGGCGGCAACCGACCCTGCTCGTGTATCAGTACTGAAAGAATACTACGAAGCCGTAAAAGCTGTCAAAGAAGATGCAATGGTTACCATGGAACATTTCTGTGCAAATGAAGAAACAACTTTAGCCACAGAAGGAATTCATTTTTGGAGGAATATGAACCATTCTTATTGTCAGTCGGCTATGGGCTGGAAAGATAATAGTGATTTCTCCGGATTATATGACACCACCCGTCCGAATCAATTTGTGGGCTATATGGAAAGTCATGACGAAGAGCGGTGTGCCTATAAACAGATTGAATACGGAAATGGAGCCTTAAAAACCAACCTGTCCGAACGGCTCAAACAGTTATCATCCAACGCCGCATTCTTCTTTACGGTTCCAGGTCCGAAAATGCTTTGGCAATTCGGCGAAATGGGGTATGATATTTCAATAGACGAAAATGGACGTACCGGAAAGAAACCAGTCCTTTGGGAATATCAGACAGAGCGTAAAAGCTTGGTAGATATTTATACAAAACTAATCACTCTACGGACAACACACTCCGATTTATTCAACGCTTCTTCTCAATTTACCTGGAAAGTCAGTTATAATGATTGGGATAATGGACGTACACTGACATTGAAAGCTGTGAATGGGAAAAAACTTCATGTGTATGCGAATTTCACCAATGCATCTATCGATTATACTATTCCTGAAGGTACATGGTATCTATATCTGGAAAATGGGAATCCCGTGGAGGGAGAAAAAAAGATCAGTGTTCCTGCACACGAGTTCCGCTTATACACCAACTTTGCCGAATAACGAGCGGGTGTTTTGAGCAGAAAGGAAGATTTAACTAATAAGCATTGAAGATTCTCTAACGACAAAGGCACAAAGATGGCAGGTTATTTTTCTGCTACTTCTTTGTGCCCTTGTTTTATATTTTGTTCCGTATTATGCCTGACCTTTTATTTTGTTGAAACATAATTAGACCTGTGTCTCTCCCTCGATATACTCTTCCAAAAAGAGATTCTCTCCGTCAAACACGGCATAAGAGAAGAAGTTAATCCAGTCTCCCAAAATCAACACACGGGAGGTGGCGCTCAACATCAAATCCAGTTCAATGTGACGATGTCCGTAAATAAAGAAGTTGATATTGGGATGGCTTTTCAAGTAGTCTTTGGTATATAGTACCAAGTGTTCCTTGTTTTCTCCCATATAATCCGGTTCCTTTCCGTCAGCCCGTTTCTGTCGGCTGTGTTTTGCCCATGTCAATCCCAATTCTACTCAAGCGTGAAAAGTTTCTCCTCGGCACCAAGAATCGTATCTTCAAGTTCCTTAAGTCTCGGTGTGATATATCTCTCACAATTTGACAAAGTCTGTTTAACCGTCCACTCAGGTGGAACAAGATTTTTATATGAATTTGTGACCTCAAAGAAATAGCCAAATACTTTGTTATATTTAATCTTAAGATTTTTAATATCGGTTTTTTCTTTTTCCTCTTCCGTCAGGTCAGCTATCCACTGTTTGCCCTCAGTTTTTGCCTTCCTTAACCTGTCAACTTCCTCATTAAAACCATCCTTTATAATTCCGCCCTCCCTCACCGTTATAGGCGGTTCTTCAATAATTGACTCATCAATAAGTTTATAAATATCTGAAAGATCATCAAGATTTTCACCGTACTCTTTTAATTTTGACCGAGAAAATGAGGAAAGTACATATTTAATATGTGGAAGCATTGAGAGTGACTGTCTGAAAGCGATAAGATCTCTGGGATTAGCACTCTTATAACTTATCTTGCTTATAAGCCTTTCTATATCGTATATAGGACTCAAATACTCTCTTAACTCCTCTCTTGATATAGCATTATCATTAAACTCAGATATTATATCAAGCCGTGTATTTATCTCATCTATATCTATAAGCGGCTGTTCAATGGAGTTTCTTAAAAGTCTCGCACCCATAGCCGTCTTAGTCTTATCAAGAATCCAGAATAACGAACCTCTCTTTGATTTTTCACGCATCGTTTCACAAAGTTCAAGATTTCTTCTTGTTGAGCGGTCAAGAAGCATATAGTGATTTGTGATGTAAGGTTTTATGGATGTAATGTGATCCATCGAAGTCTTCTGTGTCTCCGTAAGATACTGCATAACAGCTCCGGCGGCAGTTATGCCGATACTGTAATCGGCGAGACCAAGCCCGTCAAGTGACGATACACCGAAATGCTCCATAAGTGCCTGCTCACATTTGCTCTCATCAAAATGCCAGTTATCAACCGCCGATACGACAACATTTAATCGTATATGAAGTTCCTCAAGGTCAATTCCTGACACAAGAAATGAATCGTTGCATATAATTTCTGACGGAGCGGTCTTAAAAATCTCATCAAGCAGTTTATTTTCACTGTCAAACTCTGTCACATAATATTCCCCCGTTGTAACATCAACATATGAAACACCATATGCATTTGTTGTATATACAATGCACATGAGATAATTATTCTTTGTCTCATCAAGCGACTGCGTATTTAGATTTGTTCCAGGGGTCGCAATCCTAACGACAGCACGTTTCACAAGACCTTTCGCCTGCTTTGGATCTTCAACCTGCTCACATATTGCCACCTTGTAACCACGGCTGACAAGTTTGTTAAGGTATGTATCTACAGCATGAAAAGGAACTCCGCACATAGGTGCTCTCTCTTCAAGACCGCAGCTTTTTCCGGTAAGGGTAAGTTCAAGTTCTTTTGAACATATCTTTGCATCATCAAAGAACATCTCATAAAAATCCCCTAAGCGATAAAAAAGAATACAATCTTTGTATTCCTCTTTGGTTTCCATATATTTTTGCATCATTGGTGTAAGTGGCATGACTGTATTCCTCTTTTTCTATATTTTCACATATACCCACATAACTTTTGATATGTTATGCAAATATCTTATATAATCTTTTGTTATTATATTGGTGTCAAAAAATATTCTGACCACTGCATCATAATATAAAAACAATAAATTTTCATATCAAAAAATGAATGAGTAACACTATAAGCCGAGTTCTGTATCAAAACAATCATCTATCTAGACCTGATGTTGCCACCAGGCTCAAGCAACCTACCCGAGACACGACGGGCAGCCGTATCATCTCTGTTCGGTCTTGCTTCGGATGGGGTTTACACAGCCGCTTCTGTTACCAGAAGTGCGGTGAGCTCTTACCTCGCCTTTTCACCCTTACCTGCTATAGCAGGCGGTTATTTTCTGTTGCACTTGCCTGGGAGTCACCTCCACCGGACGTTATCCGGCATCCTGCCCTATGAAGCCCGGACTTTCCTCACCTGCGGTCTTTCGACATATGCAGCCGCGATTATTCAGCCAACTGGTAGACATTATTTTAACATTTCTTAGCCAAAAAGTAAACAAAATTCATCTATTTTGTCTATATTTTTTTATACTTTAAAGCAGCTTCCTCCTACAAACTCCCTGATAATTGAATTTTTCGGAAGCTCTTCGCTACCGACTGTGAGAAAATAGTCAAGGAATTTAAGCAGTCTCTTTGCCTCCTCATACTCCGGCTCTCCCGGTCTTATGCCAAAAAGTGCCGGCTCAGCATATGGCTTTAACACTGCCAGCTCATATAACATTGCCGAATTGAACATCGCATCCGCTGTCTCCTGATAAGGAAAAATATTCTTCTCCTCACCTTTCCTTACAGAATCCCACATTGCAATGGTTCCTTTTGCATTCGTGCCTCTTGTTCTGGCATCTCTGACCATACGCCTTATCAGTCTGCCGTCTGTGGTAGGTATTCTGTTATGCTCATCAACATTAAGCTGAGTCAGTGCACTTATATATATCTTGTACTTATTTTTCTTATCAAGTGAATGTGAAAGCTTATCATTAAGTCCGTGAATACCCTCTATCACAAGAATGTCATCAGGTCCTAATTTCTTAATATTTCCTTTGTACTCCCTGCGCCCGGTTTTAAAATTGAATGTCGGAAGTTCAACCTCCTCGCCGGCAAGAAGCCTTGTCATATCGCTGTTAAACTGCTCTACATCAATCGCTTCAAGGCATTCAAAATTATAATTTCCATCCTCATCCTTAGGTGTATTCTCTCTGTTGACAAAATAATCATCGAGTCCTATAGGATGCGGTCTTAACCCCTGGGTTCTAAGCTGTATCGACAGCCTGTGCGAAAATGTCGTCTTTCCTGACGACGAGGGTCCCGCTATCATCACGAATTTCACTTCAGGTCTTGATGCAATATCCTCAGCAATATCTGCGATATTCTTCTCCTGCAGCGCCTCCTGCACCAGAATCAGCTCATTAATCTCACCGCTTGCCACAGCATCATTCAAATCTCCAACATTTGCTATACCGAGCTTAGCTGCCAACTTAGTCGACTCATCAAGGACATGAAAAAGCTTATTCTGCGGATTAAATTCCGGAAGCTCTTCCGGTGCATTCTTCTCAGGAAGCTGCAAAACGAAGCCCTTATCATATAAGAACAATTCCCACACTGTAAGATAGCTTGTATCCGGAACCATATATCCATAGAAATAATCCCTGTAGCCATCAAGCTCATAGAGATTGACCCTCGATGCACGGCGGTATCTGAAAAGCTTCTCCTTGTCATACATCTCTTCCTCATGGAATATTCTTATAGCCTCATCCAGACCTACTGTAAATTTTGTAAAAGGAAGAGCTCTGTCCACAAGCTCTCTCATTCTCTCTGACACTTTTTCTATAAATACACTGTCAACCTTTACATTTCCTGACACGCTGCAATAATAGCCACGGCTTAACGAGTACTCAACACATACCTTCACTTCCCTGCCATATGCGTCCCTTACAGCCTTTAACATGAGCAATGTGACACTTCTTCTGTATGTCTGCATTCCTGACGTATCAGCTGTTGTCACCCACTCATAATTACGTGTATCTTCAACAAATATATTGTCAGAAAGCTCACAGAGCTTGCCATCCGCTCTTGCAAGCACAATCTTATGCGGATATCTGCTCTGTACTTCTAATGCTGCCTCCATAAGATTCATACATTATACCTCCATTATTCTGTCTAATACTCTCCTGAGACTATTCTCCTTATCTTCAAACACAGCAAGCTTTTCTAACGATGTACTGCCGCCGTTTTCAATAAGGTTATGCTTTATCTTAGAACATGTATCTAATTCCTTGTGGATAAACTCCACAAGAACCGGATGTTTTTTCTTTATAAGTGCCGCTCCGTAGTGCAGTTCATCTTCATCATAATCTACATTGTGTATATCTGAATCGGTTCTGCATACAGGAACAGCCTTTATTATCACATAGTATTTTCCGTCTTCCTTAAGCATATCCTCGTCGATAATCTCATAGCCTTTATCCATCAGAAAACATCTGACTTCATACCACTCGGAATGTGGCGACAATACAAGCTCCTTTGCCTGTTCTGCCACAACGGCTCCCTCATTTAATATGCGGCATATTAATGTTCCGCCCATTCCTGCAATGACTATCGACTCCGGCTTGTGCTGTGTGATTCCTATAAGCCCCTTAAGGCCGTCTGACAACACAGTCTGCACTCTGTCACCCACATTATACAAGCTTACATTGTTTTTCGCTCTTCCTAGCGGACCTTCGGCTACATCACATGCATATGCATAATCCGAACAGCCCGACAAAACCTGGTATATCGGAATATATCCATGATCTGTCCCGATATCGGCCACTGTAAGCCCCGGTGTTATCATATCAGCTACCTTATGTAGTCTCATGGACATCCTGACAGGACTTTTAAATTTTTCCATTAGTCAAGATAGTCCTTGAGCTTGCGGCTTCTGCTTGGGTGACGAAGCTTTCTTAGAGCCTTTGCCTCTATCTGTCTGATACGCTCCCTTGTTACCTTGAACTCTTTTCCTACCTCTTCAAGGGTTCTCGCTCTTCCGTCCTCAAGACCGAATCTGAGTCTTAATACCTTCTGCTCACGGTCTGTGAGTGTTGAAAGCACTTCATCGAGCTGTTCCTTAAGAAGCGTAAATGCTGCTGCCTCAGCAGGAGCCGGAACATTGTCATCCTCGATGAAATCACCAAGATGACTGTCTTCCTCCTCACCGATAGGTGTCTCCATTGAAACAGGCTCCTGAGAAATCTTTAAAATCTCTCTTACTCTCTCAACAGGCATATCCATCTCTGCTGCTATCTCTTCAGGAGACGGCTCTCTGCCAAGCTCCTGTAAGAGCTGTCTTGACACACGAATAAGCTTATTGATTGTCTCAACCATATGAACCGGTATTCTGATTGTTCTAGCCTGATCCGCAATAGCTCTTGTTATAGCCTGACGAATCCACCATGTAGCATATGTCGAGAACTTGTATCCTTTACGATAATCAAATTTTTCAACAGCCTTTATAAGACCTAAGTTACCTTCCTGAATAAGGTCGAGGAAAAGCATGCCCCTTCCTACATATCTCTTTGCAATACTTACAACAAGACGAAGGTTGGCCTCAGCAAGTCTCTTCTTGGCATTCTGGTCGCCATTCTCCATTCTCTTTGCAAGCTCAATCTCCTCCTCGGCAGAAAGAAGCGGCACTTTACCAATCTCCTTTAAGTACATTCTGACAGGGTCTTCAATGCTGACTCCCTCAGGTATAGATAAATCAATCTTCTCTATATCGATATCGTCATCATCGTCAAGCAGAATCGGCTCATCATCTATATCATCATCCGTTGTACGGATAATATCGATATTGCTTGCCTCAAGGAAATCAAAAATCTTGTCCATCTTATCAGGATCAAGGTCTATCTCTGCAAATGCATCCATAATCTCCTGATAATCAAGTGTATTTTTCTTTTTCTTTGCGGCAGCAAGAAGTTCCTTTAATTTTTCATCAAATTTCAACATGTTCTCATCCATGGTCATGTCCGTCCTTCCATAATTAATCTTATTTTTCCCTTAGTTCAATGAAATATGCAATGTCTTGACTGCACTCTGTTTTTGCTTTATCTGTTGCAGCTCGCTGATATCACGCACATTCTTTGATTTAATGTCAAGGCTGTTAGTAACAATCCTTTTCACGATATCATCAAGCGCCTTATTTTTATCCCGCATTTCTAAGTCACCCGGAAGCTCGGTATTAAACAGCCTTGCAACCTCCCTGTGGCTCTCCTCCTCTGTAAAGCTCGATATTATTTTTGCGGGATTAAGCTCTCCTTTTTCAAACTGGTCGAACAAAATAAGTGCTACCTTATAGTATAACTCCTCAGTAAAATCATCAGGTCTCACATGCTTAGACACAGGTACATATAACTTCGGCTCCTCAATTAGCCATGTAAGAAGCAGTCTCTGTGCCTTCTTTATTCCGTCGTCTTTCTCTGACACGCCGGATGCCTTTACACGGCTCCTGTTCTCACCGCCAAAAGCCGCAGCCTGTTTCTCAGCGCTGTTATAATCATTTCTGTTATCTCTTTTTCCCGCTGCAAGCTCATGTGCCGCCCATTTTCCAACAAGTCTCGTGAGGCTGTCAACACTTATATGATATTCAGATGCAACTGTTGCAATATAGTTATTTCTCTCCACTTCATCAGAAAAATCAACCAACTTCTTAGCCGCTTCATTTAAAAATGCCGTTCTTCCATCAGGGTCACCAAGCTCGTACTCTCTTTCAAGCACTGACAGCTCGAACATAAAGCTGTTCTTAGCATTGTCAATCCTCTCCTGAAATGCCTGTGCACCCAGATTTTTGATAAACTCATCAGGATCCTTGTATGGCTTCATATCGATGACTTTAGTTCTCAAGCCGGCTCCCCTTAACATCCCTATAGCTCTTATCGCGGCCTTAGTTCCGGCTCCGTCACTGTCATAGCATACCAAAACATCATTCGTATATCTCTTCATAAGAGACGCATGTCCGGTAGTAAGAGCTGTTCCGAGTGAAGCTACAGCCTGATCAAAGCCCGCCTGATGCATAGCTATGACATCCATATAGCCTTCACAGATTATCATGTTCTTCTTTCTTGAGCTTCGTGCCAGATTAAGACCGAACAGATTTCTGCTCTTGTCAAATATCTTAGTCTCCGGAGAATTGAGATATTTAGGTTCCCCATCTCCCATGACTCTCCCGCCGAAGCCTATGACTTTATTAGCCTGATTCATAATCGGAAACATTGCCCTGTTAAAGAACCTGTCTCTTACTTCTTTTTCATTGTAAATAAAAAGACCCGTCTCTCTTAGCAGTTCATCACTGTAGCCTCTGCTTTTCATATAATGGTACAGTTCATCTTTATATGTGCCTGACGCTCCTAACCCGAAATGCACTATAGTCTCATCCGTGAGCATACGTTTATCCTTAAAATATTCATATGCTCTCTTACCACCGGGAGATTTGAGCATTCTGTAATAGAACATGGCAGCTTCCTTATTGATATCGTAGAGCTGAGACTTGATATCCTGCTGCTTTCTCTCCTCCGGTGACATTGAGACTTCCGGAAGCTGTACACCTGCTCTGTCCGCTAACATCTTCACTGCTTCCGGAAAAGTATAATTCTCATATTTCATTATAAATGAAAATACATTTCCTCCCTCACCGCAGCCAAAACAATAAAACATCTGTTTTGAACCCGACACAGAAAATGAAGGTGACTTTTCATTATGAAAAGGGCAAAGTCCAAAATATGAACTTCCCTTTCTGGTCAGCCTGACATACCCCGATATGACATCTACAATGTCACTTCGCCCTCTGACCTCCTCAATAATATCATCCGAATAGATCAATTTTCTTCTTCAAGCTCCTTATATTGCGGATTATTTATACCGGCTGTATTTCCTTTCCCAAAAACAGCCTCTATTTCTATATACTTTGTCCAAAACAAAAAATCCTTTTTTATTTTTTATTTTTTTCAAGCATTATTTGTGTGTGAATACATTGATATATTAATTGATGATTATCTGATTCCTATTGATTAACAGCAAAATGGCAGGGTGCCCTATTCCCTGCCATTTTTAGAAGAATTATGTATGTTATGTACGTGGTTAGTTATCACTAACAATATGTATAATAATCTAACTTATTGAATTTGTCAATAGTTTTTTTATTTTTCTATCCGATAATTCCACCAGCAGCTCCTGATGCGAGACAGATTATCACACATTTTATAAGCCTGCCTGCATCTAAGCGCAGTCCCATTCCCGAGACAATCGACACAAGAAGAATAACACAAAAGTATAACACTCCGGCACACAGCCCCCACAGCAGGCGCTTTTCTTTTTTCAGCCGCCCTGTCCCAAACCCGGCTATGAACGCTCCCACTGCATATATCGCAGCCGCAAAGAGTGATATCTGTGCGTCCGACAGCCGCAGCTTATATGAAATAAAAGCTCCGAGCAGCAATAATATTATCGAAACGACAACTGCAGCCGCTGCAATCTTTAACACCTGTATAATTTTGCCCACAAAAAACCTCCATATACTTTACTTCTAAAAGTATATGAAGGTTCTTTTAACGTCATAACAACAATCTGCGCTATTTTTCTTATGTAATACTATGCCTGCTTTTTATTCTTATGCGAAGGACGCTTCACAGGATGCTTTACAAGTGCCGCAAACGCTTCTGTCCTCGCTGCTAAATCATCAAGCTTCTTCGCTTTCCACTCCCAGTTAGGCGAACCGAGCGTTCCCGGAAGATTAAGCCTTGTCTTCGCTCCTAAATCACATACATCCTGGTAAGGAAGTATTGCCATATAGCAGTCCTGTGAAAGAGTAAACGAAACCATTCTCCATGAAACCGGGCCATCAGGTATTCCCGCTTTGTCTAAGAATTTTCTTGTCCGGTTCTGCTCTTTTCTTGAAAGGCTCTTATACCAGCCATTTATCGTATCGTTGTCGTGTGTTCCTGTGTACAAAACAAGATTATGAGTATCTGTATATTCACCGTCAGCCACATCATTTTCTGTAAAACAAAACTGTACGATTCTCATTCCCTTAAAGCCGTAATGGTCTCTTAACTCCAATACCTCAGGTCTTAAATCACCCAAATCCTCAACAATGATATTGATATCCGGCATCTCCTTGAATATAGTATCAAAAAGCTTATAACCCGGAGCGTAATTCCACTCTCCGTCAACCGCAGTCTCACATTCTGCCGGAATTTTCCAATAGCTGTCGAATGCCCTGAAATGGTCTATTCTTATGATATCAAAGAGCTTACTGCTGTAATCAAGTCTATTTAACCAGAACCTAAAGCCATCTTTTTCCATATAGTCCCAGTCATATATTGGATTTCCCCATCTTTGACCTGTCGCACTGAAATAATCAGGTGGTACTCCTGCGATAAATGTCGGCTTTCCGTCAGCTCCGAGAAGGAAGTTCTCCTGACCTGACCACACATCAAGCGAATCTATTCCAACATATATCGGAATATCTCCCATAACCTTTATTCCTTTTTTGTTGGCATATTTTTTAAGCTCCATCCACTGCTTATAGAATTCATACTGGACGAACATTTCGTACCCGATGTCCTCCTTAAGCGGTGTGAGGTCATATTCGTGATCCTTTATCCAGTTCTGCTGCTTAATCGGCCACTCATTCCATGCCACAAGATTATTCTGCTTTTTTAATGTTAGGAATACAGCATAATTATATACCCATTCCATTTTTATGAATTTCCTGTACCCAGCATCAGGCTTAAATTTCTCAAAAGCTTTTCTAAGATACTTTCCCTTAAAAGCCCTGACAGCCTGATAGTCAATATGTGACGCATTAGCGTGAAAATCAGGTACTCTCTTTAAAAGCCCTTCCTCGCACAGCTTATCAAGACTTATATAAATCTCATCCCCGGCACATGAAGAATATGGCTGATACGGCGAATTGCCATATCCAAGGGGATTTAACGGAAGCATCTGCCATATAGCTGCCTTTGCCTCCTTAAGCAAATCAACAAAATTATAACTTTCCTTTCCAAAATCACCTATACCATGTCTTCCCGGAAGGGAAGCAACAGGCATAAGCATACCTACCTGTCTCATAATCTGCCTCCTTATCATACTTCAGATGTATCCCGGAATATTGTGCACAGCATAGCTTATGCATATCCGGAACCATTCTGTTTTAACTCTATTTAAGAATACATATAGACTGTGGCGGCATCACAAGAATGCCATCCTTTAATGTAATCTTCTCATTATTAAGTGTAAGATACCCACGGATTCCCATATCCGAAAGCACTGTGCCTGCAATATTGACACTTATATCATCATCTGATGTATTATATACGATTCCTATTGTGCTTCCATTATAACTCTTTGTTATAGCTGCCTGATTTCCGTCACACAGACTGTCCACAAGCTCTATAACTCCTCTTGCAATCTCAGGGTTCTCATTTCTTAGCCTCAGTGCCCTCTTATAATAATTAAGTATTGAATTCTTATCCTTAAGCTGTTTATCTACAGCTTCAAATGCCGATGTAATTCCTTCATCAGCATCGGCAGGACCTGCTGTCATTCCTTTTACAGATGCATCCGATGACCATATCATAGGAAGTCTCTTGTTCTCATCCTTAGACCCTAAGCTTGCCATTCCTATCTCCTCACCATAATAGACAAACGGACTTCCGCTCATCATCATGAGAAGACCTCCTGCCATCTTGATATCATTCTCATCATTCATAAGAGCATTGGAAACTCTTCCCATGTCATGGTTAGTCAGAAACGGCGCATCAATATAATCAGGATTAATCTGTGAGAATTCATTCTGGTATCTCTCCATTGCGCCGGCTAATGCCGCCGCCTTGAGTGCTCCTCTGGCAGTCTTTATAAGCTTTCCCTCATTATTTCCCGCATCGAAATTGAACATGCTAGGTGTCCTGCTCGCATAATAGTCCCTTACGGTGCTGAAACCTGCCCATACCTCAGACACCATATAGAAATCAGGATTCTTTGCACAGCAGTGTTCATACAATCCGTTCAGAACCTGCTCATTGAACTCCGGCTGATTCTCCTCAAAGTGCATTGCTGCGTCCATTCTGAAACCGTCCACTCCCATATCCAGCCAGAAATCAGCAGTATTGTACAGCTCCTCTATCAGAGGCTCACATGCCAGGTTCAGATCCGGCATCTCCGACCAGAAGGAGCCTTCATAGAACCAGTCCGTGCCGCTCACCCTGTAATAGGTATCACTGACCTTCTCCCTTGAGAAGTGGTAATACTCCACATAAGGACATTCTGCCACCTCCGGCTCCTTATCCTTGTCAAGCTTTCTAAGATATGAACATGCATCAATAAACCATTTATGGCTTGAGGAGGTATGATTGATTACCATATCGATAACTACATTTATGCCTCTCTTATGAGCCTCACCGACAAGATTCTTAAAATCGTCAATCGTTCCATACTTAGGATCAATTTCACAATAGTTCTTCACATCATACTTGTGGTATGTGTCCGACGGCATTATCGGCATAAGCCATATACCATTAAACCCCATATCCTGTATGTAGTCAAGCTTCTGTGTAACACCGTTCAAATCGCCTGTTCCATCACCGTCCGAATCATAAAATGAATAGACAAATATCTCATAATAATTCCTATAATTGTCATCGACAATGTTCAGCTTCTGCTCATACTTATAGCCATTATTACTGCACGCTGCAAGGCATCCCATGCATAGAATCAATACAAGCATAAGACTAAGAAAGCGCCAGCCGAATCTGCAATTAATCCTGCTCTTTTTTTCCACTTCAAACCTCTTCTTCTATTCAAAATATTCCTATATTCCAAATCCAGCTCAGCTGATTTGACAGAACCACCGTTTTATTATAACTCTCTGCAGCCATCAATTGAGCTTTATCAAAAGAAAAAAGCTGCGGCACTAAGCATTAAATCATATTTCTTAGTGCCACAGCCAAAACTTAACCCTTTACAGCTCCTCCGGTTACACCTTCTACATAATACTTCTGTAAGCACAGGAACAATACCGTTACAGGAATCGCTACAAGCACACCGCCTGCACAGAATCTTGTGAAATATCCCTGGAAATCATTTGTCCATACCCAGCGCTGCATGGCAACCGCAACATTGTAGCCGCTGTCATTACCGAATGCAACATAGGAAGCAAATACATAATCGCACCATGGAGCCATGAATGCTGTGAGTGCTGTGTAGATAATCATCGGCTTGGAAAGCGGAATAATCATCTTCACAAATATCTGTGCTCTTGTCGCACCGTCAATTCTTGCCGCCTCGTCGAGAGACTTAGGAATCGTGTCAAAGTAGCCCTTGCATACATAGTAACCCATTCCGGAGCTTGCAACCGAGATAAGGATGAGTCCCGGAACAGCTCCTGCCTGTGTAAGACCGAACTGCTTTAACAGGAAGTAGAGACATATCATGGTGAGGAAGCCCGGGAACATTCCAAGGATTAACCAGAATCTCATGAGTAACTCTCTGCCCTTAAAACGCATTCTTGAGAGCGCGTAGCTCACACAGAGAACGAATGCTGTCTGACCTATTGATACAAAAAGAGCAATTATAAGTGTATTTCCATACCATTTCAAGAACTTCGTCTCACCGCTGAACAAGAACTTATAGGAGTCCAGTGAGAACTTCTTCGGAAAGAGGTAATCAACCATTCCGCCAAGCTCCGTAATGTATGAACGGAAGCTCTGGAGCACCAGACATACGAACGGAAACAGCCATATTATACTTATAAGGACCAATACTACATAAGCAATTGTATTGCTTACTTTCTTGCGCGTACGCATATTATGTTGTTTAGCCATTATTGGAATCCCTCCTCGTCCTTAACTGATGGAAGCATATTATATACAACCAATGATACAACAGCAGTTACCACGAATACCATGATACCGATAACAGCCGCCATCTTGTAGTTAGTATCTTCGACAGTCATCTTATAGAGCCACGTTACAAGCAGATCGGTGTAACCTGCACCGCCCGAAAGTGAAAGTGACTGCGGCTTTCCCTGATTGAGCAGGAAAATAATGTTGAAGTTATTTAAGTTGCCCGTAAACGATGTGAGCAGATAAGGTCCTGTCACGAAAAGCATATACGGAAGTGTAATCTTCCTGAAGGTCTGGAACGCATTGGCACCGTCAATCTTGGCACTCTCGTAAAGCTCCTCAGGTATATTCATAAGAAGTCCTGTTGTGATAAGCATTACATACGGAATACCTACCCAGAGGTTGATTACAAGAATTGTAATCTTAGCAAGTGTAGGATTAGTCCAGAATGGAATCGGCTGGCTTATCCACCCCCACTTCAGGAGATACATATTCACAAGTCCGTCATTTGCGAACATCTTTCCCACATAGAGAAGGGAGATGAACTGCGGAATGGCAATCGTCATAACAAGGATTGTTCTCCACAGCTTCTTGAACTTAATGCCCTTCTTGTTGATGAGGATGGCAACCGCCATGCCGAGGAAATAGTTCAAAAAGGTTGCAAAAAATGCCCATATAAGTGTCCACGAAAGAACCGTTCCGAAGGTCTTTCCAAAGCCGCCGGTTCCGATAGAGAACAGATTCTTAAAGTTCGTAAGTCCAACCCATGTGAACAGATTAGTCGGTGACTGATGTGTAGCATCGTAGTTAGTGAATGCTATACAAATCATAAAAATAATAGGAAGAAGCACAAACATGAACACACCAAGCACCGGCAGAGCGAGGAGTGTCTTGTCGAAATGCTCATCAAAAAGTGTTGCAATATCGTCCTTGTTCGAAGGAAGGATAAGCTTATTCTGGTTATCCTTGTTATCCCTTATGTTGAGTCTCCACACAAAGACGAATGCCAGGATAATAAATATGCTCAGAATACTATATAACAAGATAAGGAAGCTGTTATCTCCGTATGTATACACATAGTTAGCATCATATCCTCCGACCTTTGTTCCGAGTGTTCCTATGTCCTTAAGATACCCTGCCCCGAAGAACACCATATACAGGATAAAAAGAACCTCCGAACCCAAAAATGCTATTCCTCTTACCCACTGCTTTCTGGTAAGTTGACCAAAGCCCATAATCAAAAAGGAAACTCTGGTTTTCCAGTCGCCCTTTGCAAAGGTGGTTCCAATATCCTTTATATCAGCTCCAACCGCCTTAATTGCTCCGGAGACCTTTCCTTTCTTTTTTTGATCAGCCATGTCTGCAATTACCTCCTCAATTCTGGTTTATTACTGCGGTCATTCACGCAGAGCGGACGGCACTCATGTGCCTGTCATAAAAGCACTGTTACAATCATCCCATCCGTGCTGCCTCCTCTGCACAAATGACCTCTCTTATTAAAAGTGCGGGGGGAATTAATTCCCCCCGGCTTCAGATTAAATTCATTTGAATTATTTACTGGGCATAGGACTGCTGACGAGCCTGGAAGTCCTCAAGAACCTTCATAAGTTCATCATCGCTCATATTGTCATACTTGTCTGCAATTACATCATCACCAAGTGATGTAGCATCTGTCCAGTAATCTCCAGGATACTGACCCTGTGGAATTGTGTAAGCAAGCTGCTCTGCAAGTGCTGATAAAGCTGCATCTGCCTTAACAGCATCGCTCTGCTGTGCTACGAGGTTAGATGGTCCCCATGCAACCGCATTGAAACGCTCAAGCTGTGTCTCTTCGTTAGATAAGTACTCAGCGAGTGCGAGACATACAAGCTGCTTGCCCTGCTCTGTCTGAGGCTTAACACCGATAAGCTTAAATCCGCCGAAGCCGCTCATCTGATAGTTCTGTCCGTCAACTGTGAAGCTTGGCAGCTTAGAACATGCATAATTGTCACCGAATACTGCCTTAGCTGCATCTGCATCCCATACACCATCTACGATAGCTGCAAGGTTAGTTGTCTTATCAACTGATGAACCATTCTGGAATGAAGGAGACTTAGCAAGGTTAATCAAAGCCTTAAATGCTGCAACGCCTTCCTTGCTTGCGTATGTAACATCAGAGCCTACGAATGCACCTGATTCATCGGTTGTATACTCAAGCTTACAGCCTGTAGCGAAGAAGAATGCTGTCTGATACCAACCGGAGTTAATCTCCATGTAGATGTTCTTGCCAGCCTTCTCGCAGTCAGCTACGATAGCGTCAAGGCTTGTAGGATCTGTAACCACGCTCTTATCATAATATAAGAAATATCCGTTATCGGATGTGATAGGGAAAGCATATACCGTGTTACCAACCTTAGAAGCACCTACGGCACCTGCATCATTGTTAGTTGAAACGAAGTTCTCATAATATCCTGTAAGCGGCATGAGTGCACCTGCTGCAACAAGACGTGCTAACTGATCCTGTGCGAAGCCGAAGATATCAGCTCCTGCCTGAACATCTGTTACCATATTGCCGGCTGCATCGCCCTCACCTGTTGCCTGAATCTCTACTGTGTAGCCTGCCATATCAGGGTTAGCCTTGAAGAATTCATCACATCTTGCCTGTGTGAAATCAACAACCTTATCTGCAACCCAGATCTTAATTGTGCCTGAGCCGTAATCTGCAAGTGTCGGTCTGTCCGATGCGGCAGTCTTGGTTGTCTCTGTCTCACCATCTGTTGATGCTGCTGATGAAGATGTTGGTGCTGCTGTAGTTGCTGTAGTTGCTGTCGTGTCACCATTACCTGCATTGTTGCTCTTGCTGCACGCTGTAAGTGATGTAAATGCCATCGCCGTTACAAGTGCGACCGATAAAGCCTTTTTGAACTTTCTCATAATAAATGTCCTCTCTTTCTTTTTTTCTCCCGAACTCCGTAAGCTCCTCTTCTAAAACAGCTGTTACGAAACTTTCGAAAGCTTATGTACTGATAATACTCTCCTGTTCTGCAAAAGTCAATAGCCTTTTGTGCATTTTGCATATTTTTTCGTGCTTTTATTATTTGTTTTGGGTATTTTGATGTTGTTATTTACATTAGCGTAAAAATGTGCTATCATTTTCGTATAATTTCAATTATGTATTTTCGAAAACTTGTGTAAAAACAGTTCGAAGAAAAGAGGATATATGGTAACTATAAAGGACATCGCCGAAAGACTCGGCATTTCTATAAGTACAGTCTCTAAGGGACTGCATGGCGCCAGCGATATCAGTGAGGAGATGCGTCAGCAGGTCTTAGATACCGCAATTGAGATGGGCTATGTTATCAAGGAGAAGAAGCCGGCTTCAAGGCAGAAGGTATGTATTATAGTAGAGAATATGGAATATGCGAATATCAACCAGTTCGGTTATGAGCTTATAGCAGGCTTCCGCCTCGTTGCAAGTGAGGCTCAGTTTGAGGTGGATATTGTTCCCATAGACCAGTATTTCCAGACATGGCAGACCTACGACAGCCTTATGAAACAGAACGGCTATTCAGGCGCCTTTTTCCTTGGGCTTGAGCTCAATGAGGCATATATGAAGCAGCTTGAAAAGACTACAATCCCTACTGTTCTCTTCGACAACTATATTTCCAATGAGCATATTGCATATGTGGGAACGGATATTCATGTCGGTTTTTCGACACTCATACATTACCTTAAAGAAAACGGTCACAAAAAGATAGCCTTTCTAAACGGTTCAAAGAACAGCTACATATCCGCACTCAGATATCAGGGCTTCATACAGGCAATGAACGAAGCTGAGCTTGACCTTGATATGCAGCTCATCGGACATACTGTCTACTACCCTGACGAGACAGTGTCAGATTTTGTCAAATCATTCACAGATAAAGGTGCAACAGCAATCATGTGTGCAAGCGACCTGATTGCGGCAAGAACAATAAATGAACTTCACAAGCTCGGACTCCGCGTTCCGGAGGATGTCAGTGTAACAGGCTTTGATGACCTTCCCGTAGCAAAATATCTTGCACCTCCTTTAACCACCATAAGGCAGGAGCGGTTTGCTCTTGGCAAATCAGCATTTGCTCTTCTAAAAGATTTAATGTCAGGACTTCCTGTGAGCACAATGCTTCTCCACTCAACAGTTGTGTTGCGTGAATCTGTAGGAAAGGCTCCGGCTGACAATAATTAAAACCAGATAACTGCGCTGCTTTTTTCCGAATTGTTATGTGTTTTTGTCAATTTGCTCTTTATATAGCTTCACAATTATCTGCATAACTCTCTAAAAAAAGGAATGGATAACATGCTATTTGAGAAGCAACTCAATTTATCATGTTATTCATTCCTTTTAAAATAACTTATTTATTATTGTCTATTAAATCCACTTATTCAAATGCCTTTAACGCAGGAAGCGCATTTCCTTCATAATCAAATAGAGCCTGATTAGCCCACTCATTCCCGCATGGCTCCTTCACTCCGAGATATTGAATGGAGGCGCTCGTTGCCCATCCTGAACCGACAACCGGAATCCACGCAGGCTCCCAATAGTAAAATCCTATGCATGAAGCGCATTTTTGCACCATTACAACGAATTCCTGCATGTACTTAAGCTGCCCTTCGGGGCTTATGTCATAATTGAGATTTTGAAGAATTGCTGTATTCTTCGATGCCATGCCTTTTCTTGCGTTGGCTCTCAGCTTTTCTTTAATGGCATAATCCTGCACTGTATAAGGCATTGCAGTCTCCACAACACATACTTCTTTGCCGTATTTTTCGGAAAGCCTGTCAATATTCTCTTTCAAAGTGCCAAGACCATATGATTTTTTATAAGGAAAATATGAAATTCCTATAATGTCGTAATCAAGTTTTTTGCCATACTCGTCAAGAAATGCCGTATATACTTCGTGTTCCGGCTCTGCCGCAGTATGAAGCACAACCTTTGCTTTTGGTGCACCGTAGCGTATTCCCGATATAGCTGCCTCTAAAAGCCTGCAAGCTGCTTCGTACTCTGGGAATCTTCCTTCCGGCCAGAGAATTCCGTTCGATATCTCATTGCCCGGCTGAACCATATCCGGCGAAACACCTGCTGCCGCAAGATACTCAAGCACTGACACTGTATATCTTTTCACTGCTTCACAAAGCTTGTCAAGCTTATAGCTTCTCCATGCTTTAGGCTTAATCTGCCTGCCTGTGTCAGCCCAGAAATCACTATAATGAAAATCAAGCAAGAAGCTCATTCCGGCAGCCTTACATCTTCTGGCAGTCTCAATGACAGTCACAAGGTCGTCACTTCCGCCGCCGTATGCCACTCCATCAATGTCGAAGGGACTGTTCCACAACCTCAGTCTCACACTGTTGACTCCATGTGAAGCTAAGATTTCTTCAAGCTTTCTTTCAGCTCCATTGTCATAATATTTTGTTTTAAGTTTTTCAAGTTCAAGTAAGGTAGATATATCTACTCCCTTAATCATAGAATTTCTCCATCCCTGCTAAAATGTTGCTCTTCACTGCTGACCAAGACAATAATTTATGAACTGCTGCGCTGTTCGTCCTGAGATTCCGCCATGGCTTAGTTCCCACTTATTAGCTTCGGCACATAGCTGCTCGTCCGTCATGTTGACTCCGTTTTTCCTCGCAAGCTCAATAACTATATTGAAATATTCCTTCTGGCTTGGCTTGGAATAGTTGATTGTGACACCGAATCTGTTCACAAGAGACAATTTCTCCTGCATCGTATCCGAGCGATGCATTCCATTGTCATTTTGAACATCATCCCTGTCATTCCAGGTCTCTTTTATGAGATGACGTCTGTTTGATGTAGCATATATGAGAATATTATCCGGCTTTGTCTCGACTCCGCCCTCAATCACTGCCTTTAAGAACTTATATTCTATCTCAAATTCTTCAAAAGATAAGTCATCCATGTAAATGATAAATTTATAATTTCTGTTCTTAATTGATGCGATGACATTCGATAAATCCTTGAACTGATGCTTATAAATCTCTATCATTCTAAGACCCTGGTCATAGAATTCATTCACTATAGCCTTGATGCTTGTTGATTTACCGGTTCCGCTGTCGCCGAATAGAAGAACATTGTTCGCTTTCTTCCCTTCAACAAAGGCTCTCGTATTATCCACAAGCTTTTTCTTCTGAATCTCATATCCTACAAGGTCATTTAACATAACCTTCTCCATATTATTGATAGGCTGAAAATTAATTTTTCCATCCTGGTCGGAGGAAAAGCGGAATGCCTTATTGAGTCCGAACATTCCAACACCGTAAGCCTTATAAAAGCCTGTGACAAGGTCAAAAATATCATCGGCATCCTTAGCTTCTCCAAGCTTAAGAGACAGATTCCTTACTTTCTCGCTCACATTCTTGTTATACATCAGCTCCGGCTTCCCTATTGCCTTGTAATTTTCTAAGATGCCAAAGCTGTCTATGCCAAGTCTTTCTTCAAGCCACGAAAAATCATAGTGAAACAAATCATAGAATGCTTTGAAATCATTCTTTGCAAAATAATTGGCACTGCCATCCTTAGCACCGACCTTCTCACATGTGATGCTGAAAGGATTCTCATCCGTTATGAGAAGAAATGTAAGATAGTTGTGCCATAGATTATTGTCAAAACCATACGAAGTTGCCAGCACAAGCAGTCTCTTTACCTGTCTATATGCCTCTATGACAAGCTCATCCTTAGGTACATCTGCGTCCTTTGCCTTCTTTGAAACTTCACACAGCTTCATAAGTATTGAATCAGCAGGCATATCTCCGTACATTATCAGTTTAGATACAATATTTTCCATATTTATCCTCTATTCTGAGAGGCTTGTAAAAACAGCTCTCTTTTTGCGTATAGATAATCTTTTAATCAGCTCCTGTACATCTAACTTCATATACTGTATATCACAGGCTATATATCAAGCTTCTTAACGCATGCAAGTGCAACAGCACCCGGTCCTATATGACAGGATACGCTGAGTGAAAGCGGGTTCATGACTATATCATGCTCCGGATAAAGCTCTTTTACTTCATCATAAAAAATCTTTCCTTCATCAGGCTCTCCCGAATATGCTATCTCAATATACATATTCTCGCCCTTCTCAGAGCTTCCAAAGCGCTTTTTGCAGTCATCCTGTATCGCATTAATCATAGTCTGCTTAGCCTGCTTTAATGTGCGGCACTTTGAAAATGCATCCAGCTTCTCACCCTGAATCTGAAGCACAGGCTTAAGCTTTAAAAGAGTTCCCAGTGCAGCAGCTGCCGGTGTTATTCTTCCGCCCTTCTTCAGATAATACAGGGTTTGGAGAGTTATATATATGCTCGACTCAAATCTTGTCTGCTCAAGCTTTTCCTTTATCTGCGCTGCGCTATAGCCCTTGTCAGCCATCGCCATCGCATCTAAAACAGACTGTCTTTGCGTAACCGAAATTCTCTGGTTGTTTACAACCTGAACCTTGCCATCATAGTCATCCGATAACATAATAGCTGTCTGGCATGAGCTGCTAAGTCCACTTGACATCGGGATATGAACAACCTCATCGTATTCTTCCAAAAGCTTATCCCACAGATCTGTCACATCACCCGGAGACGGCTGTGAGGTCGATATCTTGGCATCCTCTCCTAATGCTTTATAGAACTGTTCCTGTGTCAAATCAATATCTTCATAATACAACTTATCATTTATATAAAACGGCATCGGCAGCACCGATATTCCAAACTTTTTCGCGTCAGCCTGCGTTATTCCGCTGTTACTGTCCGTAACTATAGCAACCTTACTCACATTAATCCTCCATTTCAGCGTGTATTATATGCCATAAAATATCTCAACAATTATTCTTGACAATAATAATGCTTTTTATCGTTTTTCAACCACTTCACCCTGTTTTTTGTATATGCTGTTCTCTGCGACATAGCCTCTAACCGATGACAGCGGGTAAATATTGCTTCTGCGGCCTATAACCGTTCCCGGATTAAGAACACAGCCGCAACCGACTTCCACATTATCTCCTATCATTGCTCCGAACTTTTTAAGTCCTGTCTCTAAGACATCGCCATTACATTTTACTTTGACAAGCGCCTTATCGGACTTTACATTAGATGTTATCGAGCCTGCTCCCATATGTGACTTATACCCTAGAATCGAATCACCGACATAGTTATAATGAGGCACCTGCACTTTGTTAAAAAGAACAACATTCTTAAGCTCTGTTGAATTGCCAACGACAGCGCCCTCGCCCACAATAGCATTCCCTCTGATAAACGCACAATGCCGTATTTCTGAGTTCTTTCCTATAATACAAGGTCCGTTAATGTACGCTGTAGGTGCCACCGCAGCACTCTTTGCTATCCATACGTTCTCAGAAACCTCATCATATTCAGTCTTATCAAGCGTTCTTCCAAGCTCCTTGATAAAATCACCAATAAGCGGCAGCGCCTGCCATGGATATTCAAGTCCAACGAACAGCTTAGCTGCAATCGTCTCATCAAGATTGTATAATCTGTCTATCTTCAACTCATCTGACATAATACTCCTCATTTCCGTGTTAAACCAAAACAGAACCTGATTTTATACTATCTGCTTCGCACAAATCAATTATAATACCCATCCGGTAAAAATCTTATAACCTATCTAAGTATATTATCACATCAGCTAATCTAAAACAATCTGTTTTTCTCTTGGCATTTTGCCATATCGTAAAATATCATGAACAATGCTGTTCAATAATCCTCAGTTCATAAATACACAGGCATATTGACTTTTTTGCTCATTATATCATGATTCGCACCTTCGGTGCTTACCGTTGCTTCGCAACTATCATGAGCCAATTCGCCGTTCGCCAAAAGTGAGCAAGCTCCCTATGGCTCTCTTGCGCTCATTATATCGTGAGCACAGCTCACTCAATAATTTCATTGCTCGTTAATCATGCAAGCATGTTAACCCGCCTGCATTCATTATATCTTGCACTTATTTGTAAAAGGCTGCTGCGCTGTCAAAGTAAGGTCTTAACATGTACTGGTTACTTACTTGTTTTACGGCAAGTGTTCTTCTAGCAACAAACCCTTCAAGCTTATCTAAGTATTCCTGACATGATATGCTTGCATCAGCAACACCTGTAAGCCCCTTCTCCCAGCTTGCCGTGAGAGTCGGGTCTAAAAGATATTTTATTGAAGCTGCGACAACATCATATATTATCTCACCTAACAGTGTAGGAGTGATAATCTGCGTCTTGTTATTAAGCTTTATATAGCCTTTGTCAATAAGCTTTTTTAAAATTTCTGCTCTTGTCGCACTTGTTCCTATTCCGCTTCCCTTTATCTGCGCTCGTAGCTCCTCATCCTCTATGAGCTGTCCCGCATTCTCCATTGCAAGTATTATTGAACCGGAATTATACCTTTTAGGTGCCGCTGTCTTTCCTTCCTTTACAAAAAATTCGTTAACCGGAACCATATCCCCTTTTTTTAACTTCTGCAAAAGCTCAAGCATAGCTGCATCGCATTTCACATCCTCAGTCTCATCATCATTTGCTTTACCTGTCTTATTCTGCGAAGCAGGCACTCCTGCCACCTTGTAGTAGCCCTCGGATATAAGCACTTTGAAGCTTGAAAAAAGACTTTCTGTATCTTTTTTCATAACTATTGCAACCTTCTGATATACAGCCGGAGGGTAAAATATCGCAAGAAATCTTTTTACAATGGTTTCATAGACCTTGGCAGCCATAGCTGACAGACCTCGCACTGCACCTGTCTGCCCTGTAGGAATAATCGCATAATGGTCTGTAATCTGCTTATCATTCGTATACTTTGTCTTTGCTATGCTTTTATAGCTGTCATTTGATAGTATCTCGGCAGCAAATCCCGCCGCAGGTTCATAATTCTTAAGCCCGCCTATATTCTTATGTATTTCCTTGGCTACAGCCGTCGATAACACTCTCGCATCAGTTCGAGGATAAGTCACAAGCTTCTTCTCATACAGCTCCTGGGTTATCTTAAGCGTCTCATCGGGGCTTATCTTAAAGAGCCTTGAACATTCATTCTGCAGCTCGGCAAGGTTGAATAACAAAGGAGCACTCTTATTCTCCTTCTTCTTTTCAAGTCCGGTAATGACAGCCTCTGACGGAGGAATCAGGCTTAGATTTCTGGCATTGTCGGGCATCTTCATCCCTGACATAAGCTCTATCAGAGCTTTCGCATCCTCCTCTTTGTTAAAGCCGTTCTCTTTGTAAAGCTTGGGTGACGCAAAATATTCTGAACCTTCAACCGCTCTCCACTCCGCTTCAAATGAGCTGTTTCCAAGGCTGCATTTTTCTAACACTCTGTAAAAAGGAGTCTCGACAAACTGTCTTATCTCACGCTCACGTCTTACAATCATTCCCTGCACACATGTCATAACTCGGCCTACAGCAATCACGGTATTTTTCTGTAACTTCAAATAGTTAGAGATTGTATTTCCGTATTTTAAAGTGAGCACGCGCGAAAAATTGATTCCCATAAGGTAGTCTTCCTTTGCACGCAGATATGCTGCATCGGCAAGGCTGTCATACTCTGACAAATCCTTCGCTTCCCTGATTCCTCTAAGAATCTCCTCCTCTGTCTGTGAATCTATCCAGACACGTCTTCTGTTTTTTCCTTCTACATGCGCTTCCTGCTCCACAAGACGATATATGTATTCTCCTTCACGTCCTGAGTCGGTACATACATATATAGTATCTATGTCAGGACGATTAAGGAGTCCTGATACAATGTCAAACTGCTTTTTTACTCCTCCAATGACCTCATATTTCCACTCGGTCGGAATAAATGGCAGTGTATCAAGACTCCATCTTTTTAGCGCCGGGTCATAGCACTCAGGATAGCTCATCGTGACAAGATGTCCTACACACCATGTCACGACAGCTTCCTCAGATTCTACATAACCGTCACGGCGCACCGTATTATATTTTAATGCCTTGGCAAATTCCTGTGCCACACTAGGCTTCTCAGCTATAAATAAAGACTTACCCATTCATATACTCCCATAAAATTATACCAAAACCAGAGCTTTCTTCTACATTCTGTCAGACTACTTAGACTCGTCAATCGTCTGCCCATAAGCCGGTATGAAATGGTCAACAAAGAACTGAACCTCCGGCAGCTTCATGTCGAGCACTGATTCTAAGGTTGTCTCCTCTGCCTTGCAAAAATCCTGATTTCCCATTGAGCGCTCCTCGATACATTTTATGAGAGCCGACAGCTTATCAGCAGCTTTTACATACAGCCACATCACTGCTTCCTTCTCTGTATCCTGCATTAAAGGCTCATAATACGGACGCATTTCGTTCGGAAGTCCATCTAAAAGCTCATCCTTTGCCACACTCTCGACTTCCTTGTACGCATTGCGTATAAGCGGATTATAATACTTTACGGGAGTAGGCATATCTCCTGTGATAATCTCTGTTGCATCATGATACATTCCCATAAGCGCAAGCCTGTCAGGATTCAGACTGCCGCCATAATATACGTTGTTAATCACGCCGAGAGCATGCGCAATCATAGCAACATCCATGCTGTGCTCACATATATTTTCCGTTCTGGTATTTCTCATAAGTCCCCAGCGGTTTATATATTTCATTCTGCCCATAAGTGCAAAAAACTGATTTTCTCTCATCTTCACATACCTTTATCTTCCATCAAAATAATCCCATGGTCAAAAGCTCAAGAGACATTCGTAAAATCCGCCTCATAAGTGTTTCTCAGCTCCTGACCTACAAATATCCGCATTCCGGATATACAATTATTCACCAAAGACTTCTCTGGCTGCCGCAACAGTGTCCATGGCATCCTTCGCATAGTAATCAGCACCAATCTGCTTGGCATATTCCGGGGTCAGGACTGCACCGCCAACGACAACCTTACAATCAACATTATTTTCCCTAAGCAGCTTGATCGTGTTTTCCATGCTCACAAGAGTTGTCGTCATAAGTGCCGACAGGCCGACAAGCTTTGCCTTGTGCTCTATTGCCGCATTCACAACTGTCATGTAATCAACATCCTTGCCAAGGTCAATAACCGTGTAGCCGTAATTTTCCAGAATGACCTTCACGATATTCTTTCCGATATCGTGTACATCGCCCTTGACCGTAGCCATCACAATTTTGCCCTTGCTTACAGGTGTCTTGTTATCTGCTGCAAGCTTCTTTTTTATAACCTCAAATGAAGCCTGAGTCACTTCTGCGGCAAGAATAAGCTGTGGAAGGAACACTTTGCCCTTCTCAAAATTCTTGCCGATTCTGTCAAGTGCCGGTATAAGTGTTCCATTAATTATCTCTAACGGTTCCATATGTTCAAGCATCTGCTCCGTAAGTCTTGCACCATCATTTTTCAGCCCATTCTCTACTGCGTATGCAAGTGTACCCTTCTCAGAGCCTTGAATATTCTCAGTACCTGCTGCATTTTTTGCACTGCTTTCTGCCTTGCCTGCTTTTGCCGGAACATAGCCATTATATGCCTGTATATAATCCATTGAGTTTCTGTCTATTCCGGTGAGAAGCCTGTAAGCGCGCACTGCTCCTGTCATAGATACAACATTCGGATTGATAATCGGAAGTGTCAGTCCATATGTAAGAGCCATCGCAAGGAAATTCTGGTTTACAAGCTCTCTGTACGGAAGTCCGAAGGATATGTTGGAAACTCCGAGCACTGTATTAAGTCCAAGCTCATAGTGTACTGTATGAAGTGCATTCAAGGTTTCCATCACTCCGTCCTGCTCTGCCGAGGCTGTAAGAGTAAGACAGTCGATAAATACATTCTCCTTAGGTATGCCAAGTAAGAGTGCCCTGTCAAGAATCTTCTTTGCTATGGCGACACGCTCATGAGCTGTCTTAGGTATTCCATTCTCATCAAGTGTGAGTCCGACAACACATGCTCCGTATTTTTTTACAAGCGGAAGTACATTATTAAGAGAGTTCTCCTCACCATTCACCGAATTCACTATAGGCTTTCCGCTGTATACCCTGAGTCCTGCCTCTAAGACTTCCGGTATCGTACTGTCAATCTGAAGAGGTACATCACATACCGATTGAATGGCTCTTATTGCATCGACCATCATGCTCTTTTCATCTATCTCAGGAAGTCCGACATTCACATCGAGTATCTCTGCACCGCCATCTATCTGCTCTAATGCCTGATTCATGATATAGTCAAGATTATGCTCCTTGAGCGCCTGCTTGAACAGCTTCTTGCCTGTAGGATTGATTCTCTCGCCGATTATTCTTGGCTGGTTAATCACAACCGTACTGCTTGCGGAGCACACTGCCGAAGGAATAACATTCTCTTTTCTTATAAATTCTGCATTATCGAGTGCTTTTTTGAGCTCTGCGATATATTCAGGGCTTGTTCCACAGCAGCCACCCATTATCGTAGCACCTATCTGTGCCATTTTTGCCATCTTAGATGCAAATTCCTTTGGGCTTACATTGTATTCATTCGTCACAGGGTCAGGAAGTCCGGCATTCGGCTTGACTACAAGCGGAAGTCTCGTATATTTTCCAAGCTCCTCAACCACAGGATAGAGCTCATCAGGTCCAAGCGAACAGTTAACTCCAAGCGCATCGACTCCTAGTCCCTCCATTGTAAGTGCCATTGCTGATACCTGACAGCCGGTGAAGGTTCTCATATTCTGCTCAAATGTCATTGTACAGATAATCGGAAGCTCTGTATTCTCCTTAGCCGCAAGCACAGCCGCCTTAAGCTCCAGCAAATCAGTCATAGTCTCAAATACGATAATATCCGCATCTTTTCCGGCTATAACCTGTTCTTTATATATATCATATGCTTCCTCGAACTTGAGATCTCCTGTAGGCTCAACCAGCCTGCCTATAGGTCCTAAGTCTAGAGCTACTATGCAGTCAGTTCCCTCACATGCTTTTCTCGCATTCTCTATTCCTTTTTTAATAACCTGCTCAACTGTATAACCGCAGCCTTCAAGCTTATATCTGTTACCGCCGAAGGTATTCGTGTATATTATATCCGAACCGCTCTTGACATACTGTCTGTGTATTCCGATAAGAAGCTCCTCATTGGTAAATGATAACACTTCCGGTATCTGCCCAAGCTTAAGCCCCGATGCCTGAAGCATCGTTCCCATGGCTCCATCTAACAGTATATATTTCTTATCAGCTTTGTTCTTCTTTTCAAGTAATGTCTTAAAATCCACAGTGTTCACCTTTCTTCCTGAATCTGCATGTGTCTTTCATACGACAGACACTGCAACCGCGTCTTTTTCTCTCGACCTCGTTATCTGAAATACCTATAACTGCCGTAACCGACTTACAGGGGGTCATAAGTCCACCCCCTGTAATATTAACTCCGATTCTTTTTTGAGCTGAAAGCACATCAAGAAAAAGGTGCTGCGTCTCCAATGGAAAATCACCATACCCCGGACTGAAACGCCACGTAGTATATCTGCCTTCAAACTCTTTCATTATTTCACGCTCTGCGATATCGCACACCTGCTCGACTGCCGCAGATGCTAAGCTGTCCGCAACAACAGCTGCCGACATGCTCTTTACTGACAGCTGCCTTATAAGCCTGTCAACCCCATCAGAAAGCGTAACTGCAAAAAGTACAACTCCCTCACACCCTTCAAGATGCCCGGATATCGAACTGCCGCATAAGCTGAGTGAAGTACCATTAAGAGCCACACACTCTTTGGAAGTGTTATTTTTGTCTATTTCAAAATATCGGTATGTGTATCTTGCATTTATAACACTGAGCAGCTTTTTCTCACAGTCGTCCGCAAGCTCTAATGTCTGTCTGTCAGGAATTGATAAACCATAACCCAGATAGCGGAATGCTTCATCTTTATTAATGCTTTCAAGCTTACTATTCATCATAATCTCCACATCGCAGTTCATTTTATTGCATATATAACAGAAAATTAAATATTATTAATCTTTTCAATGTCATTTACAGCAACACTATTGTAAACGATATTCACAATCCGCTTTCGCTTCCCACTCATAAAAACGATGCTTGGCATCTCTATTTTATAAATTATTTTACGGAAAATCTATATGCTGTAACGAAATCAAACGGCACGCCTGCCTGAACTACCGGTGATTCAAATGCCGTGTTATTTACCGCATCCGGGAAAAACTGTGTCTCAAAGCAGACTCCGTCACGCTTCTCATAATAGCAGTCATCCTTGCCTCTTGATTTTCCACTTAGGAAATTGCCTGTATATATCTGAATACCCGGCATCTGTGTGAACACTTCCATAAATCTTCCGCTCTTCTCATCATAAAGACTTCCTGCAAGCTCCACTTCGCCCTTGTTATCTAAGACAAAATTATGATCATAGCCTCCTGCAAGAATAAGAGGTTCATAATCAGCATTTATATCTTCCCCGATAGCCTTAGGCTCTGTAAAATCCATTGGAGTTCCCTTGACACTTCTGTACTCACCTGTCGGGATAAGGCTTGCATCCGAAGGAGTGAACTCACTTGCCGCAAGCCACATCTTCTGGTCATATACTGTACCTGAAGCATGTCCTGCAAGATTAAAGTAAGAATGATTGGTAAGATTCACTATAGTGTCATCACCCGCAACACCCTCATATTCAAGAATCACGCTGTCATCGTCAGTGAGAATATATGTGACAGAGACATGAAGTTCTCCAGGCATTCCCTGGTCTCCGTCCGGACTTACAAGAGAAAATCTTACCGCTTGTCCTCTCTCGTTATCAGCAATCTCACTTTCCCATCTTCTTGAGCTGTACCCATCCGGACCGCTGTGAAGATTATTCTCTCCGCTATTTTTCGCAAGCTTGTATTCTTTTCCTTTTATCATAAAGCGTGCGTCCTTTATGCGGTTGGCGTTACGTCCTACTACAACTCCAAAATTCTCACCGTTAGCGGTCTCATACTGGGCGACATTGTCATATCCAAGCACAACATCCGCAAAATTGCCATCCCTGTCGGCAACCTCAAGTGACTGCAATGCTGCTCCCATCTCAATAAGTCTTATTCTGGTTCCATGGTCATTGGTCACAGTGTATGAATATACTGTAGCTCCATGGCTGTCATGTCCGAACACTTCTCTGATAATTCCCATAATAATCCTCCTTGCCTACTCTGATTTTCGTATAAGACACATCAGATAGTCTGTTTTTTTATCTTTCCTTTTATCATTTTTAAAAGATATATTACACTCTCCCTGTTAAGCACAAGATAAATGGCATACACAGCTGCTGCGACAATAAATGCAGTAAGTGACGGCAGCTTCCAGCATACATATGCACATACCGTGACCAGTATAAGCTCTTCAAGAAGCTTCACTCTCGCTTTAACCTGCTCTTTTTCCTGTCCAAGCAGCTTTTCAAGATAAATCTGCGATATAAAATACCTTACGCCTATCGAACATACCATAAAGAGTATGATTGAATCGATACTGTGCAGACCATATGCGCCAAAAATACTCAAGACAATACTGAGTGCCATTGAAATAAGATTTACAAGCAAAAGAAATCTTTCCTTTCTAAGCACCTTAAAATAAGTGGCACATACAAGGTTCATCTTACCGTCAAAAATACACAGTGGAAGAAGAATCGCCATATACGCAAGGCTCACCTCGTACTGCGGAAGCCACAGCTTAAGTATCTCTTTGGCAGGTATATATACCATAAATACAACCGGAAGTATCACATTTAAGACATGCTTTGACATTGCAAACAGATCTTTCTGCCTCTTTTCATCAATCTGCCTGAGTGCCGGAAACAGAACCATGGAAATCTGTGACACGAACAACAAAAAGAAATTGGTGAGCGTGAGAGAAAATGACACTTCTCCGAAATCTTCAATCCCCCAGTATCGGTCTATAATAAATCTTCCTCCGCCGAGTATAAGATTACCGGCTATGTTGGCTATTGTAAGATTTATACCTATCTTAATGCTGTCAAGTGATTCTCGCACGACGGAACCGAATGCCGTTCTCCCGGCAAATACTACCTCGCGCCCTTTATATACGCAGTATGCCATAGCGCACAGCTTCGCAAGCATGTAGAGCCATACATAAGTCTTGTAATCACTGCTTTTTATAACAAACAATGCCAGTATTGATATCATAAATACAATTTTATCAATCATCACTGACATTGAATATAGTCTTGTCTCGTTCGCTGCCTGAAATATACAGCCGAGATACAATGTAAGATTGTACAAAAGCATATACATCGCTGTCATTATGAACACGAATTCAGTGTCAGCACCTTTTCCCGCCGTGAGCGCCCATATAATAATCCCGGCTGCAATAACTGACTGAAACAAAGCTCCGAACCAGAACTGTCCGCCGAGCATCTTCTTGTCCATATCGCTGTATTCAATACCGCCTATTTTTAAATATACACCATCATTTAATCCAAAATGGAAAAAGCCTGTGTATCCTGTATAAAATAGGAAAAGCGACCAGTAACCGTAGTTTGCTTTATCAAAAAACTTAGGAAGTATAAGCGAAGTAAGTATACTAAGTAAAAGCGATATTCCCTGAGCAGCAAATGCATAAATAATATTTCGTAATATTCTTCTTTCCTGTCTCATTTATATAACGGTCTTAAAATACTCTATCGTCTTTTTAAGCCCATCCTCCAGCTTAATAGTCGGCTGCCATGACAACTCTTTTTGTGCAAGGTCTATGATTGGCTTTCTCTGTGTAGGATCATCTGACGGAAGCGGCATATATACAATCTTAGACGAACTGTGAGTAAGCTCAATGACAATATCCGCAAGCTGCTTCATTGTGAATTCACCCGGATTTCCAAGATTAACCGGTCCTGTAAAGCCATCTCTTGAATTCATCATCCTAATCATTCCTTCAATCATATCATCCACATAACAGAAGCTTCTGGTCTGGCTGCCATCACCATATATGGTTATATCTTCACCCTTTAGCGCCTGTACAATAAAATTAGAAACAACTCTTCCATCATTCTGATTCATTCTCGGTCCGTATGTATTAAAAATGCGGATAACCTTAATGTCAACATCATGCTGTCTGTGATAATCAAAAAATAAGGTCTCAGCCATTCTCTTTCCTTCATCATAGCAGGAACGAATTCCTATAGGATTGACATTCCCTCTATAGCTCTCCGGCTGCGGATGAACCTCAGGATCACCATAAACCTCGCTGGTACTTGCCTGAAGTATGCGCGCATGTGTACGCTTGGCAAGACCCAACATATTCATTGCACCATAGACACTTGTCTTGGCTGTCTTAATAGGGTTATACTGATAATGAGGAGGACTCGCCGGACATGCAAGATTATATATCTGGTCAACCTCCACATACAGCGGTTCTGTTACATCATGCCTTATAAATTCAAAGTAGGGATTTCCAATCAGCTTTCTGATATTATCCTTGCTTCCTGTAAAAAGATTATCAACACAGATAACATCATTTCCTTCATTTAGAAGCCGCTCACAAAGATGTGAACCAAGAAAACCTGCTCCTCCGGTAACCAAAATTCTGTTCATTTATATTCCCTCGATTCTATTCGCATTATAACTAGTTATTCTTTTCCTTGAGTGTAATCTCAACTTCAAGACCTATGCTGTCTGCAACACGGACGATCATATCAAGTGTAGGGTTATATTTACCGCTCTCAAGACGGCTTATATTAGGTCTCTGTATTCCTGTGCTGTCTGATATATCAGCCTGTGTAATCTTCTTAGCCTTGCGATATTTTATAAGCTGCTCTATAAGATTCTTTCTTGTCTCAAGCTGGATATTCTCTACCTGCTTCTTATTATTAGACTTCGGTGCTTTATATGGTGCCTTAGTATTATTTCCGGCTTTCTCACTCATAGTATTTTCTGCCATAGCTTCCTCCGTTTTACCTTCCATATTTATATTGAAAAAATGCATTTTCTGTATCATTTAGGATTAAATCATATTATCATAAGCGAAACCTGTTGTCAATCTTCATTTGGCTCCCGCCCATATCCGCTAATATTCGTAAATCATTAACTTGAATTTATCTATTGCTTAGAATATAATAAAAAACAGTGTTCGCTTTTATCACTATAGCGTGACTGCTAAGAACTATATATTATAATGTGAGGTCAGTGTAAAAAAACAGATTGATATCTGATTTTTCACACAGCTATTTGTGCCGCAGGCATCACAAATAGCATCTATCGCAGAGCCAAATCTGACATTTGGCTCGCGATTCCTCCGGCATATTGTGCCTGCGGAATGGAGATTAATATGAATCACCAGATTTCAAGCATTAAAAAAGCTGCACGCAGAATTTTGAGCTCCTATTTTTTCAAGTGCGTGCTGGCAAGCTTTATCACAGGAACAGGAATAATTCTTATCTTTAATTACATATTAGATGGCACAATGCAGGTTGAAAGTGCATTTGACACAGAAGCATTCTATCAGTCGCTTACAACCTCTGCATCATTTGATGAGTTTTATTCTGCAATGTATAACAACATCTCATCAATAATCCAGGCTATCGGTTACGATACCTACTCTATAATGTTACGGCGCTTTGCACTTGCAAGTATTGTATCATTCCTTATTAAGCTGATGTACAATTTTCTTGTTGTGTATCCGTTTGAAATCGGCTGCTGCCGCTTTTACATGAATGCACACTATCAGGAGCCGAAATACAGAACCATTATAGCTGGTTTTGAAAATAATTACCTGAATGTGATTCTGATTCAGTTTCTAAGACGTTTGAAAATATTTTTATGGTCGCTTCTCCTAATTGTGCCGGGCGTAATCAAAAGCTATGAGACCTTCATGGTTCCATATCTTCTTGCCGAAGACCCTGACATAGACAGACGCAAAGTGTTCCGCCTAAGCCGTGATATGATGAACGGAAACAAGCTCAATCTTTTTGTTCTCAATCTCTCCTTCATCGGCTGGCTGTTGCTTTCCACACTGACAGGAGGCGTTGCTTACATTTTTCTTGTAGGCCCTTATTACGATGCTTCACTTGCTAACATGGCAATGCGTATAAAATCAGAGCATAACAATTCACAATGTTAAATTTACAGGGGGATTTAAGATAATGGGATTAATAATATTTTTTCTTATATGGTATTTTGCATATGCGCGCAACAATCCGAAAATATTTGAGAAATTAAAGAAAAAGAAAGGACTTATAATATTTATTCTTATATGTCTTTTCTTCTCCAACGCTTCTAGCAGTCTTGTAGGTCTTTCGTTTGTCTTAGGAGCCATGTTCCTTCCGTTCTATATTTTCTATAAGATAATAAAATCATTCACCGGTTCTGATGATAAAGCAAAGAAAAAAGAAGCTAAAGAAATCAGAAACAGTACAATTCCAAAGTCCGAGCAGCTTCCGAATGCTGTTCCAAAACGACTCAGGATTGTTGAAAAATTCAATGCCAAGTACGGACTTACACTAACTCCTTCACAGATACAGACCATCGTTGATGCTTCATATGTGTCAACTGACTGGGAATATCTGATTTTGTCAATGCAGAAGGAATATCAGACTGTACACCAGTGGTTCAAAGCTCCTATAGGCGGATGGCTGCGCATATATTTGAAAGTATTTGATGTACAGACAGTGTCATCTGACATGGCACAGCAAAAGCGTATCTGCCTCGACTCATTTGACCAGATATTCCACTCCATGGATTTAACGTCATACAATACACCTGCATGGGATATCAATCGAATCAACAATACATATATGACTAATTTTGATGACATATCATTTATGATGGCATACCGTTTTCTCGAAGCAAACGGACGGAAATACCCTCTGGGTGAAGTCGAGATACTTCATACCGATGATGAGCTTGCCGACCTCAAGAAAAAGTATGACGAAGCTGAAGCCTGCGCCCACTAACCCGACTTAGTCCAGACGTACAAGCTCCGTCTATTAGTTATACACAGTTAATCGCATGGCATGTTTTACACACACTCCTAAAAAATAAAAAACGCCGGAGTGCATATTTTTTCAATCATACACTCCGGTATTTTTTATTGAATTATTTTTATGATATTTTAAGTATCATTCTCACTGTTTAAAACTGCTTCTTCCTCTTTAGCCAGTTCCTCTATAATCTGTATATCGGCATCACTGAATTCATACTCATAATCTCCGTCAGGCCTATACTCAGGCTCGTCATCATCCGGCTGATATATCACATCTTTAGCAGCCGCATTACCGGCATCAAGCTTATCTGCATCCTCTCTATTTACATATTCATATGCACTAAAATTATCCGTACCTGAAACAGCTAAGTTATTCTCATCTTCGCTTACCATATCTATGTCAGCTATATCACTGTTAAATTTACCGATAGCTGGATTTCCGGTATTTTGTCTGTCAACACCTGTTTTGTCAATGTCAAAAGCCGGTCTGATTATCCTATCAGATTTTCTGATATTGCTTTCAGATATTTCAGGCTTAGCCATATGCGTGCCTCTCTTTACGCTTGGTTCATTTTTCTGACGCTTTTGTGCATAGCCATAATTGTCCTTTTCATTATAATTTTTATTATTATTTTCTGTATTATTATTTTTATTATTGGTTTCTGTATTTTCTGTGTTTTTACAGCCGGTTATATCTATATTTTTGCCTTCATTTTTCTTTATTTTATTATTGGCATTAATATTATCCGATGATATTTTATTTATCTTCAGATTGTAACCGGCATCGTTATTTATTTTATTATTTATATTGTTGTTTATATTATTTTTTCTGTTTATTGTGTCATTTCTTTTTTCCATATCAGCATAAGCGCTATTGCTTATATTGTCACTCTTTTTTACATTGTTGCTATTTCTATCATAGTTTTCATTTACATTGTCATTGACTTCAGAAGCAGAATCCTTCTTCACGAATCTATGCGAAAAAAGCCATCTTATTCCATGGTATATTCCGCGGAACACGGCAAATATCGCAAACATAACAATGAATCCCATAATACCTAATACTATATCCGCAAATTCCATGTTTCCTGTATTGCTGATTTTCTGTCCGATTTCGATTGCAAATGTGATAACAAGAATAAGTGTAAACACATATATCCACGCTATAACCATGATATGTTTTTTCTGTGCAAGCCATTTAAAAAGCGGATAAACAACAAAAATCATCAGCATTCCAAGTAAACCTATAACAAGGAAATGCATATCCTTATCCGAAAAATTATACTCAAACTTATCATTTAAATGCATTATATAATTATGAATCTTGGCTATTATGCCCATAACCCAGTACAGTACCTCACTCATGTTGACTCCTCTCTGACCTCATCATTTTTAAGTCCATCTGTAATTGAAACCTCATTCTCTGAAAGCGGCATTACAGTACATTCTTAAAAGCTTCGGTTAATTCATAGTATTCACCATTGTATTTTTTACTCCCGCCTTTATATTTCATTCTGATTGTCAATCACAAGCACATCCTCATTTGATACAGATAAAATCTTAGAATACCTGTTAATAACATGTGCCTCCGTATTTCTGATATAGTTTTCTAAATATTCCGGCTCATAATGCGGAATAATCGTGCCATCAAATAAATTAAGTGCGGTAAAATCGGTCATCCCGACAAAATTTCTATCAAAATCTCCCGCAAGCATTATATCTGCGCCTGCAAGCATAGCTCCCGCCGAGCTGCCGATATATGTAACTGCACCACCCTTCATCAAGCTCCTGATATAATCCACAAGCTCGTTATCTCTCATATACTTTAACACTTCAAACGTGTTCCCTTCCGTCACAAATATGTAATCCGGTATCACATCTTCCGGAATCCCATTTGCGGACAGATACAGATTTTCTTTTTTAAAGCCAAGTATCTCTATGCAGTTACTGACAATCAAATCATCCACTCCATAAGGAGTATACGACACGATGAACATGCGCTTCTCTTCAAGCTTTTCATCCCGAATGCATTCAAGAATCTGCTGACATCCAAGCCTTGTATTAAGTCCTCTGCTGTTCAATAATAAACGCCCCATAATATTTCTCCCTCGCTTTCATTTTTTATCCCTCTGCATACTGCATGCACCGCTCACCGTACTGCCACCAATACATAGTTTGAAAGTTTCTCTTTCAAACCTGCTCTCTGTGCAGCAAAAATCTCTTATAAAAATGCTCACATCTTTCTTTAGAAGTTTTACTGCGGCTTCATTTTTCATGTGTATCAAATTTATTATACTTCATATTCGGCATACTTCAAGTCTTTCCGGCAATTCAGGGGTTGTCGAATGTTTCATACAATCCATTTATATTTCTACCATATAAAATTTCACCATCTTGGCTACCATAGAACATATGCTCTATACTATAAATGAGCAAGTTCGTGATTGTGCATAAAAGAAAGACACCTTAAATCGTTTGTGTTGTATAATGAAAGTGACCAAACAAACATTTGCAACATCCACGAGAAAGAAGGTGCCTCTCGCAAATTCTATACATCATTCATCATTCATATACAACCAGTTAAAGAGATTAAATGTGTGCAAAGTTTATTCTAACCGGGTGATAAACCATCTTATGGGCATCCTGGTCAGCATTTTTATCTCAGGATATTGCGGAAAAACCACGGACTTTGCTAAAAACAGTTCCTGTCACAGAACTACGATTGCCCATTTTCTCAATTCCGGGAAATGGGATGACTCATTACTTACAGATACTTTAAAACGTTCTGTCATTGAGATTATTTATTCAGAAGCATTACGCACCGGAAAGCCTGTTTTCTGCATTGTGGATGATACGATCGCTTCAAAGACAAAGCCTTCGTCACGGGCTCTGCATCCAATTGAAGATGCGTATTTCCACCAGTCCCATTTAAAAGGAAAACAGGATTATGGGCATCAGGCTGTTGCTGTCATGCTTTCCTGTAACGGCATTGTCCTGAATTATGCTTTTATTTTGTACAATAAATCCATTTCCAAAATCAACATTGTGCAAAACATTGCAAAGGAACTGCCTGTTCCCCCGGTGATGTCATATTTTCTTTGTGACTGCCGGTATGTTTCTGAAAAAATAATCAGTACCTTTGCGGAAAAAGGATTTCATACGATTGGTGCTTTAAAAACGAACCGGATGCTTTATCCATTCGGGATCAGGAAGAAACTCAGCGAATTCGCTGCACTTCTGTCCGTGACACATTCCGATTTTAACCTTGTGACAGTTAAAAGCAAAAATCACTATGTGTACCAGTATGAAGGAAAACTTAATGGCATAGAAAATGCTGTTGTTCTTTTGAGCTACCCGGAAAAAGCATTTGGAAACCCGAAAGCCTTGCGTGCTTTTCTAAGCACCGATGTATCATTATCGACTGGTGAAATCCTGTCCTTTTACGTATGCCGGTGGCCAATCGAAGTATTTTTCCGGCAGTGTAAGGATAAACTGGCGCTGGGCAGCTACCAGATACGCTCTGCGCAGGGAATCCGGCGGTACTGGCTGCTGATGTCACTGTCACATTATATATGTGTTACAGGAACTGGTGAATTCTGCTCTTTTGAAAACGGATATCACCGGATCTGTGATATTATCCAACAGGAACGATATCGATATCTGTTTCAATGCGCAAGGGAAAGCAATGACTTTGACTCATTTATGAAGTTGGCAGTGTAGTTTTGTGCAATTTTTTAAATTTGCTCATTTATAATACTACTATATTTTTGTCTAAAAAATCAACTTTACCTATATCTTTTGAACTTTCATGCATATGTTTTATTACTTCGATGTTCTTCCTCTCTTCTTATATACCTTATATGCCTGCTTCTTAATGTCAGTAACAGCCTTCTCTAGCACTGTACGCTCATACTCAGGCTATTATTGCATTTGTCGTAGAACTCCTGTATGCGTTCATATTCTGGCGCTTTTCTTCTTAGCTCCTGCTACCTCTCTGTATCCATTCCAAGCACTTTTAATGCTATCACCTCTTTACTTGAATTTTTTCTTGAATAATGTAATATGAAAATCAAAGAAATGTATTAAGAAGCAGATTAAAATGAATGATACCATTATGAAAAGTTATGATTTTTAATTAAGTGGGGGAATTAACATGAATAATTGTACAATTCTAACTAATGATGGTGATTATACCGTATTTGAATTTAATGGTCAAATGATACGCTTTGTCACATCCCAGAAGCTTGAAAAATATACGAAGATTATCGAATGGAATAACGGCTATCTTGTTGTCATGGCAAAATATCAAGGTATTCCCGAAGTTGAAGAATATATCGATTTAATACCTATACTGGAAATGCTATACTATGACGTTAATTCATTTTTAAGTCCAATCAAGGAGGTCAAGACAGACAATGCAGCTTAATATTAAAACATCGTATATATTTTTGTGTATGTCAGAGTCGAGGGTGCGGACAAAATTCTGGACTACTATAGGGCTTCGAAAGGAGCCTTTTTATGTATTCAAAAGAACAAAAGGATATTGCACTACGGATATATCATCAAACAGAGTCTGTAACTGAAACTATTAGGATTCTAGGGTATCCAACACGTAGAAATCTGTACACATGGATTGCTGAGGAAAATACCCCACCCAAAACAAGGAAAGAATACCCTGTAATTGATAATCCTCCTGATCATCCTCGCAATCCTCCATTAGAAGTAAAATTAAATGCAATTCACCGTTGCTATGAGCTTGGAGAAAATATAAAATATGTTTCAGAAGACATTGGGTATAGTAGAGCTAGTATTTATCAATGGCGAAAACGTTATTTAAAAGAAGGTACATTAGGTCTTATGAATCACAAAAACATTACTCCGGGAACATTAGTAGAAGGTTCTGTTTCAAGTACAGATATTTCTTCTGATGAAATAAATCAGTTGAAGGCTCAAATGCAAGATATGCAATTAGAAATAGACATTCTTAAAGAAACGATAAATGTATTAAAAAAAGACCCAGACATCGATCAGAGTGCTCTCAGCAACAGAGAGAAGGCGGTGATAATCGATGTCTTGAAAAATAGATACTCACTGCCATTATTATTACAGAAATTACAATTATCAAAAAGCAGTTATT